>Ga0209230_10000432_pt1 | contig 16496 bp, 10 predicted proteins | sample LakOntMetagenome_FD_187467 | JGI IMG/M metagenome (GOLD analysis project Ga0209230, IMG submission 187467) | Freshwater and sediment microbial communities from Lake Ontario - Sta 18 epilimnion Metagenome (SPAdes) (version 2) | ecosystem: Environmental > Aquatic > Freshwater > Lentic | place... | reverse complement strand
ATCATACTGCCGTCGTACTTTCGTGGACTTCTACAGCGATATTAAAGTCGAAGTTTTTGATGGTGGATTTCGTGAGATCTTATTAAAAGAAACTCCTGTTGTAAGCGTATCTTCAGTAGCCTATAGCCAAGACTATGGCAAAACATATACAAACCTAGTAAAGTTTGAAGACTATGTACTCAAAGGCGATTCGCTAATTAGTATTAAGACACCTATATTTGAAGAAGCAATTAACGGATATCGTGTAAGTTACTTTGGTGGATACGATCCTATTCCTGGCGATTTAAAACTAGCCGTCTTGGATTTAATTGAGTATTACTCGCGCAACAATGGCGCCGTACATAGTAGTCGCGATTTAAATCCTAACACTACGCAAATCAACTATGTTGCATCTACTAATTTACCCGCAACAATTAAGCGTGTTTTAGATCAGTACGTAGCGGACTTTACATAATGGCAAGAAAGCTACATTTCTCCAGATTATTAGACATGATATCTGGTAGTGCTTTAGCTGGTGCAAATACTAAGGTTCAGAAAAGTGCTTTATATAAAGACTTTGACATTGCTAAATTAGAATCAAAAAAGTTACGTGACCTTATTGATTCTAATTTACCTACTTTTTATATTGTAGACATAGATCTAATAGTAAAAGAGCTAGTCGCTAATCTAGGCTTTAGTAATTTTTCAGGTAATGAAGACTACATACAGTCTAGGTTTCCTAAAAAAGAAAAATTAATTAAGTTTTTGCACGATACAATTAAAACAGCAGTACTAACTATACCACAAAAACCCTTTTTGCCTTTTATTACTAAAGTAGAAAAAGATTTTGACGGACTAATAAATACTTTATCAAAACGTACAAGCTATATTGGATATAGAAATGCTACAGCAACTTTTCAGTTCAAACTAAGAACACAAGGAAAAAGTCTAGGAATTTTTATAGCTTCAGATGCTAATTCTATTGTTGAAAATTTAGGCAAAAATGCTTATGTTGTAATAGCCCCAACTTTTAATGGGGCAGTAGAAAAAGTAAACACAGCCTTAAATAAAGCTTTACGTGAAGCATTTTCCAAAAGTTATGATATTGAGTTAAGACCTTATAGTGCTTCTTCTAGCACAAAAAATCGTTTTACTATTGGTGATTTTATTAATGCTGGACATACAGCAGCATTTGATGTAAATGATAAGCTAATAGGTATTAATATGCCTTTAGCACAAGAAAGGCAGTTTCTTTTATCAGGCAAAGAAAAGTCCGAAGGATTAGAATTAGCAATAGCTGATCTATACTTAGACGCTAACTATGATATAAAGTTTAAACAAAACTTTACAGAAAAAGCAGGAAAAATGCTAGACATGCAGTTTTCCTTTGTGGTAACAATGCCTTCAGCATTTAACACAAATACCCTGCGTACGCAAGAACTAGCGAGAATTAAAGCTTACATCGGTAACACTATTTTACCGACTATTGCAGAACAAGCAAAAAATAAGTTTAAAGGCGGCTTACTAGACGATAGTAGTATAAATACTGGAGCTTCCCCTTCTTTATCTGAGTATATAAATGATTTACTCGTAGAAAACCTAAAAGGCAACAAATCTCCAAGAGTTGTAAAAACTTCTACGGCTAAAGCCAAAGGTACTGTTAAAACCCATGCTTTATTAAAAACAGATGCTAAACTCACTGGTAAAACTAAATCTGGTGGCGTAAAGGCAAGCGCTAATAAAGCAGCTACAAGTAACCAAACTAACTTAAACCTTTTCACTTTAACAACCTTAATAAATAGTCAGCTTCAAGACGTAATAAGTGCTAATATGGGTAGTGGTAATAGCAAAAATGTTCTTAACTATAGAACAGGTAGATTTGCCAGTACAGTTCAAGTAGAACGTTTAACAAGCAGTCGTGATGGTTTTGTTACAGCTTTTTACTCCTACATGAAAAATCCTTACGCAACATTTAGTGCTAACGGACGCCAGTCTATACCTGCAACTAGAGACCCTAAATTATTAATCTCTAAATCAATTAGAGAAATTGCACAACAAGTAGTAGGCAGTAAGTTAAGGGCAGTATCATTATGACAAAAAGAATTAGCATTGTAACAGCCCTAGCTGAAAAATTTAAAGTAATAGATGGAAATGCTCCATATAGTTCTGATTTATTCGATAACAGCTACCCTAAACTTAAGTTTTGGGATGAAGTCCAAGACTTCCCTTGCGTGTATCTTACAGCAGGCACAGAAATCCGCGAGTATCATCCAGCCGACTTTACTTGGGGCTTATTAAACATTAGCGTAAAAGTATATGTTCGTAGCGAAAACGAAGCCCAACAACAGTTAGAAGATTTAATTAATGATCTCGAAACTGTAATCAACGCTAACCGTGTATTAGTATATGATATTACTAATAACCTTTCAACAACTGAAATATTAATTCAGTCAATCACTACTGACGAAGGACTATTAGCTCCTTACGGTGTCGGTGAAATCAATCTACAAGTGCGCTACGCATTAGTATAACTCGGATTTATACAAGCATAACAACAGATAAATATCTAGTCACAGTGCTTAAGTATTTCCAAAAATCATAAAGGAAAGAGTATGGCATTAAATTTAATTCGCAATAGTCGCGTATTTTTCACTACTAACTTGGATTCAAGTAATCGCGTAGCCGCTACAGGTTTTAGCGATACAAACACATTTGAACTACAAGTTCAAGACGGTTTCTCATTTTCACAAAACACAGGTACTGAAACAGTTACCTTAAACGAAGCAGGTGCAGCACCAATTCGTGGTCAGCGAAGTTTTAACACTAGCTTAGAGCCAGTTGATTGGAATTTTGCTACTTACATTCGCCCTAAGTTTCAAGAAGGTAGCGTAATTAATCTTGCTGCTGATGCAGACGATTATATTGGTTGCGAAGAGTCTGTACTCTGGAACGCTATGGCTGGCACTGGTCTTATTGGTGCTGCAGGTGCCGGTTGGACAGCTACCCCAGGTCTTACTCCAGTTTCTAAAGTTGCTTTTGCTAATTCTAATGCTCACCAATTACAAGCCTTTGGCTTAATTATTGTGTTTGAAGCAGTTGCTTATGCAATTGATAACTGTGCTGTGGATTCCGCTACTGTTGACTTTGGTTTAGATGCTATTGCTTCTATTACTTGGGCAGGTAAAGGTACTTCAATGCGTCAATTAGCTTCCGTTGTTATTGCAGCTCCTAGTGCTGGTACTGTTGCTTTAAGTGGCGGACTGGCCGGTACAGCTAAATACAAAGATACAGAAGCTAAATTTATTGCTAACAAGTTATCAACAATGAGTATTGCTGCACTGGCTTTTGGCGGATTGACTGCTAAAAGTTATTCTGTAGCAATTACTGGTGGTAGCATTACTATCAATAACAATTTGACATATTTGACACCTGCTAATTTGGGTGTAGTTAACCAACCTATTACGTACTTCACTGGTTCACGTGCTATTTCTGCTACTGTAACTTGTTATTTAAAAACAGGTACAAATGAAAGTGCTCAATTGTTAAGTGATTTGTTAACTGCTAGCTCAAGCTCTACAGAAAACAAATTTGCTGTAACAGTTGACTTAGGTGGATCAAGCAACGCAAATCGCATGAGTTTGTCAATGCCAACAACTATGTTGACAATTCCAACTATTACTTCTGAACAAGTTATTTCTACTTCAATTACTTTAAACCCACAAGGTGCAGCCGTAGGCGGTGCTTACGATATTGAAGCTAAGAACGAACTCGAAATTTCTTATTACGCAGCAGTTTAATTAACCGTTGCATTTTTATAGAGACTGGGCTGATCTCCAGTCTCTCTTTTTAAACTTATTATTATAAAATGACTACCCTCTCTTTAAAAACACTGTTAGTTCCTTCTAAATCAGTACAAGTGGAATATCCTGGTATGCCTGGTTTTGTTGTTGATTTGGCATTTTTATCTCGCGAAACCCTTTTGTCGATTCGTAAGAAATCTACCAAAACAAGTTTCAAAAATCGACAGGCTGCTGAAGAATTCAACGAAGATTTATTCTTGCAACTTTACGTTGAAAATGCTGTTAAAGGATGGAAAGGTTTTAAATTAAGTTATCTTGAGCAATTAGCTCCAGTTGATTTAAAAAATCAAAATCTGGATGATGAATTAGAGTATACGCCTGAAAATGCATTATATTTAATGAAGAATTCCAGTAACTTTGACGGTTTTATTAGCGAACAGGTTTCAGACTTGGGAAACTTTTCGACGACCAACTCCAGCAAGTAAATCAGCAGTTGGTCAACTACATTCAAAATATGAGTCTTGGCATGACCAAGCAAGCATATTTTGAAATGTGCGAAATGATGAATAGTGAACCCGTAGAGTCTGAGATTCCTGTGGAATTCGAAGACTTTCCATTAGAAGTACAACAAGCATTTAATGCCTATCGAATGTTACGAGATGAGTGGGATACTATGAATGGTAACTACTTAGGCAAGTCACTTATCGGTATAAAAGACGTTCTTGAAGCTACAGAGATTGAGCAGTCGGAGCAGAAATTTATTGTCATGCTAATACGTATGATTGATAGTGTACGTTCAGACGAAATCAATAATAAGAAAAAGATGGAAAAGCCCGCTAACTAAAAATTGGCGGGCTTTTTTACGTTAAAAATTTTTTGGTTTGACAAAAGTGTGGTTGCATGTTATAATGTACACTAGTCAAGTTATTAAAACTTTTAGCCACCAACCCTAAAGAGGAGTACAGATGGCATCAAATCAAGTTAATATTAATTTAAGTGTACAAGATGAATCAAATAGTATCAAACAGCGTACTAATGACGTCAAAAACTTAAATAAAGAATTACAAAAATCACAGCAATATACTACCGGTACTAAATCAGGCAGTAGAGCCGCCGCTGCCAGCTTTAGCGCATCTGAGAACATAGAGTATGGTCGCGCTCGTGGATCAATGGGATCTACTGGAGCAAGTGGACGTGACTTTGCAAACCAAGCACAAGGTCTTGGTGGATTGGTACGTCTATATGCTACTTATGCTGCCAATGTATTTGCTGTAAGTGCGGCATTTAGCGCTTTAAGTAATGCTATGGATACCACTAACATGGTTCGCGGCCTAGATCAACTAGGTGCCGCTAGTGGTGTTGCAATGGGCGGTTTAGCAAAGCGATTTACAGAAGCCAGTGGCGGAGCTATTAGCTTACGCGAATCAATGGAAGCTACCGCCAAAGCTATTAGCAGCGGTATGACTCAAAAGCAATTTTTACAACTAGGTGATGTAGCTAAAAAGGCTTCACAAGCACTTGGTGTTAATATGAGTGATGCTGTTAGTCGTTTAACTCGCGGTATTACAAAGCTAGAACCTGAATTATTAGATGAATTGGGACTGTTTACCAAAGTTGGTAAATCTTCTGAAGACTACGCACGTAGTATAGGTAAAAGCGTAGATAGTTTAACTGATTTTGAAAAACGTCAAGCGTTTGCTAATGCAGTATTAAAAGAAGGTATTGACAAATTCAATGAGATTGACATACCCACAAACCCTTATGACAAACTTTTAGCTTCATTAAAGAATATTGCACAAACTATTCTAGAAGTATTAAACAAGGCGTTCGGCCCTTTAGTAGATATATTAAGTGCTAGTCCCGCTGCTTTAACGGCCGGTATTGCTGCACTTGGATCAATGATTATTAAACAAGCAGTTCCAGCAATTACTAATTATAGAGACGAATTGCGTAAAACCGCGGAGTTTAGTCGACAGGTAACTTCTGAAAAAATTAATACAGCAGAAACTATGTTGGCAAAACGTAGGGCTGACATACTTGCAAAACAAGATCAAGCTGCTGATGCCAAAGCGGCTGTTATTGATAAATTAGAGTCTAAACTCAGAGCTCTTACTGGCGGACGTATTCGTAAAGATATTGCAGAAATTCTTACGCCTACACGCGGTATTCAGGATATCACTGATCAAGAGATTAAAAAGATTGAAGCGGCAGGTAAAGGTTTAAAAAATAACCAAAACATATATAATGAACTAGCAACAGCTATACGCGCGGCTAAATTAGAGCAAGAGAAGTATAACGCAGTTGCAGTAAGATTAAAACAAGAAGAAACCGCCCCCGTAAGTAGGTTTAGTGCATTAGGAAGACTGCAAATAGGTGCGGAAGAACAGCGCAGACGTTCAGCTTCAAGTACTATTATTAGTAATGCTGCAGACACTGCTAGTTTAGTAGGTTTTAGGTCTGCTTTTGGAGAAATGATAACTAGTCTTAAAACTGAAAAATTAGGTGTTTTAAGAACTATTTTTACTGGAGTAACAGGAACTATAACTGCAGCAACAACTAGACTTATGGGTTTTGTTGGTATGCTAGGCCAGATAGGTATGATAGCAGGAGTAGTAATCGGTATATTCCAAGGCCTTAGCTATGCATTTAGCAGTAATACTAAAGAAGTAGAAAAGTTTAATAAGACTTTAGAAATTGGCGACGAAAATGCCAAAGCCTTAAGTAATACTTATGACAAATATAAACAATCATTAAGTCCCGCATCAGTTATTGCATTAGCAACTTCTTTTCAAAACCTTTCAGAAAACCTTTCACTAACAGTCGAAAGTTTTAAAGACGCAATACAAGAATCTAGTAAGTTTGATAGGATTATAAACAGTATCAAAGGAATTTTTGGACAAGCATTAGAAGATGACTTTTCTAAAAGCATTAACAAACAGATTCTACAAGGATTAAAGGGTATTGTAGATCCAAATGTAAAAAAAGAAGCTGAAGCAAAACTAAAAGAGTTACTTAACGTTAATCAAGTAACCGAAAATAGTTTAAAAGCCTCTACAAGCGGCATGGGCAGTACACAACTAGCCAAAATAGGTAAAGACATAGCCACAGTCTTTGAACAAGCTAGTCTTGCTGGACAAAAAACAGCAGGAATATTAATAAGTATAAAAGACGGATTCAAATCACTAGAGACCAGCTATACGGAGCTTTCTAACTCTTTAATGCAAAAAGATCTGCTGTCCAACTTTGGAAAAGACTTAGCTTCAGAAGGATTTAAACTTTCAGAAGCTTTTAAAGATCCAATAGCAAACTTATCAACCCTACAAGACCTATTAACCGATATTAGTAAGATTAAACTGCTTTCGCCAGAATCGCAAAAGCTTATAATGGAAAATCGTGATGCTTATGTTGCGTTAATCAATACTGCAAAATACTATGAGGAGCAGATTGCTAAATCAGAAAAAAATATTGCAGATATTAGAAAAGAAGTCGGAAGCGACAAAACAGGTGTAGTAGCCAGTGATGTAATTTCAGCAGAGCAGAAAAGAATAACGGGTGCAAGATCTAAATTAGATGAAACACGCACACAGATGACTGAGCTTAGTGCAGTCTTTAAAAACGCTGCTGAGACTTCTATCAAAAAAGGTTTTGAATTAATAGAAGGCGGATTTACTCGTGCAATGGCTCAAAGCGTACTTAGTTCGCAAAAATCATTATTAGATAAATTACCGCAAACTGCCGAAACAGCTAAACTTGGAGCAAAACTAGAAAATCAAAAAATAGATTTACAGATTCAAGAGATCACTGAAACACAGCGTTTAATCAAAGAGATGGAGTTGTTAAGACTTAGCGGAGAAAAAATTGCACTAGAGCGTAGTCGTGATGAGTTATTAAAAACAGAAACAAATCAGCAAGTGCGACAAGCCGCTATTGATAATCCAAGATTAAAACAAATAGCAGATCGTGAAAAGATTTTAACAAGCACTAATATTAGTGCTGATATTAAAGCAGGAAAGATAGATCGCACTGAAGAGTCTAGAAAGGCTATGCAAGAGCAGCAAGGTGCAATATCAAAAGTTACTCAGCTAAATCAGCAGAAAGTAATGAATACTATTGCGGCTCAAGCAACAGGTCTTCAAAGCGGTTTTGACGCAGCTAAGAAAAAATTAGATAGTGATCTAAAAGACATTATTACTAGTAAAGAAGCTGAATTGCGTGGAGCTGAATTTAGTTCAAAAACTCTTGAAGATCAACAAGCAGTAATTAACAAATATGTTGAGCAAGAAGATGCAGTTAAACGCGTTCTAAGTAGCTTAGATAGTGTTAAAGAAACTGCTACTTCTAATTTAATAGTTCTAGAAGCACAAAGACTTAAGTACAAAGACGTTGCAGATTTAGCAGCCAAGGCAGTTCAGACAGCAGATAAACAAGCAACTACTTTAACTCAACAGTTTGATGCTGCTAAGAAGATCGCGGACCAAGAACGTGCTCGTAAAGACTTATTAGCTATAAATCTTCAAACATTAAATCAAAGTACTCAAGCTTTAGAAGCTCAAGTAAATCTAACACGCATTTTAAATGAAACTGATAGTGCACTGGTTGGCATACAAAAAGAAGTATTGCAAACTCAGCTTGATCTTGGTACAATTACTGCAGAGAACTATCGTGACCAACTTATAACAATTGAGCAAATGGACCGTGTTAAGCAACGCGATATTAAATTAGACCAACTTAAAAATAGTTTAATTGCCACACAATTAGGATTAACAAAAGAATTATTAGATCCTAAAAATGCAGGTGATATTGCATCAATTCAAGCTAAGATGGCTGCAGCTTCTCTTGCATATGAAACAGAAACTGCGGGAGTTAATAAAGTCTACGAGGCCCAGCAAAAGTCCAAAGCTTTAACTGAGGATTTAACTGGTCGTCAGCTAGCTTATGGTGAAGTGTTTAAACAAAGTTTTGACCAAATGGGTAACGCGATTATTGAGTTTACTAGAACTGGTAAATTAAACTTTAAAGGTTTAATTGATTCAATGTTAGAGGGCTTAATTCGTTATGAAATGCAGCAACAAGCTATGATGGCTTATCAAGCATTTAGACCGGCTTTAATGGCTGGAATTAGTAGTTTATTTGGAGGTAGCCCTACTCCTATGAACTTTTTCGATCCACGTGGCGGTGCACAAGCAAAAGGCAATGTATACGATACAGGTCTCCAAACTTTTGCCAAAGGCGGAATGTTTACTAATTCAGTTGTAAGCTCTCCAACAATGTTTAAGTTTGCTCAAGGTACTGGCTTAATGGGCGAAGCAGGTCCTGAAGCTATTATGCCCCTAAAGCGCGACAGCAACGGCAACCTTGGTGTTCGTGCAGGCGGAAATCAAGGCAACGTAGACGTAGTTGTTAATAACTTTGGAAGTGAACGTGCTACTACTAGAGAAACCACTGACTCACGTGGAAATCGTAAAATAGAAGTTATTATTGGTGATATGGTTGCAAGCGAAGTGAGCCGTGTAGGCAGCCCAGTACAACAATCAATATCAAGTAACTTTAATAACAAGCCTGCTTTAGTAAGGAGATAAGTATGCCAATTCCAGCATGGTCAGCCCAAGCTTTACCGCAGGTACCACAAAAAGGATTTACAGAGTCCCTTGGTGTGAGCATTATACGCTCACCCATGGACGCTGGTCCTGCTAAACAGCGTCGTAGAAGTGTCGGTGTTAACACAATGGAACTTAGTTTTATAATGACAACTGCCGAAACTACAACACTAGAAAATTTTATTGCTACTACCTTATCAGGGACTAAACGATTTAGTTTTCCACATCCAAGAAAAGGCACTACTGTAGAAGTTCGTATTGTTCCCAGCGGAGACAACGAGTTCTTTAAGCTGCAGTATTTAGCCCCAGGATATTGGAGCACGTCTTTAAAATTTGAAATATTACCATAATGAGTAGACTAAGTAGACTATCACCAGCAGCAATTAAAGCAATGTTTTCATCTGAAACAGATGAACAGCTTATAATGTTGCTTACAATTTACGACCCTAACGGTAGCACTGATCCCGCAGCTCCTACTGTGCCTATTAGGTTATCAGATAACTACACAAAACGTATAACTTCAATAACAGCTGATAACTCTGTGATAACTACCGATGACGAAGTTATTTACGGAGTTACCAGTCGCACAAAAGACTTTATATTTTTACCAATGACCCTAAACCTGCCTACAGATCAACAAACTGGTTTAGGCGACTGCTCAATTTCACTAAACTTTGTTTCACCTGAAACAATAATACTTATCAGAGATCATCTGCGTATAAGAACTAAAGTTTTAATTGAACTTGTAGTTTCTAGTAATATTGATAATGTAGAAGCAACTTTTACAGATTTCTATATTACATCAGCAACATATAATGCTGAAAGCGTTAATTTAAATTTAAGTATGGTTAGTTATAACACAGAACCATTTCCTAGCTTTAACTTTACCCCTAGTTATTTTCCAGGATTATTCTAATGAATTATGATAAATATATTGGATTACCGTATTTAGATAATGGCAGAACCGAATCCGGTCTTGACTGCTGGGGATTAGCTCGTTTATTTTATTCAAATGAGTATGGTATAGAGCTACCTAGTTATTCCGAAGAATATACGGGCGGAACTGATCCATATATTTCACAAGCAGTTAATCTTTACAAAGATAACTGGGAAGAAATTACCATACCAAATATTGGAGACTTGTGTCTGTTCAATATTTTTGGTGAGCCTATGCACGTGGGTGTATACATAGGCGATAACAAGTTTTTACATTGCCGCATAGGTAGTGACTCTGTAATTGAGTCATTAAATAACGTCAAGTGGAAAAACCGTTTTGTAGGTTTTTACGCATACGCGCCTCAAGCACAGGTGCAAGCTATTGGCGCGCCACATCCATTAAAGCTGCGAGTTCATCGTGATTGGACAGCAGAAGGTACTACTATACAAGACTTTGTGGAGTTTGTAAAAACCAAGTACACAGCCGGAACAGAGTTAGTTGGTAAAATTGTAGTTATGTTGGATGGTGTAGTTATACCCAAAACAGATTGGGAAACTACACGAGTAAAAGCCGGCCAAGAATTAAGCTATAAAACTGTTGCTCAAGGTAATAACACAACACGTATGCTGATAATGATCGCAGCATTTGTTATTACTGGTTACCTTGATCCTACTACAGGACTAACTGGTGCTCAGACAGCTGCTGGTATGGTTGGTGTTACCGGTGCTAACGCACAGCTAGTAGGTAGTCTTCTTATTAGCTCATCAGCAATGATTTTGTCTAATGTTATTGCTCCTATACGTCCGCCAAAAACAAATGATCCAGGCAGTGCAAACGCACTAAATTTGCTTACAGGTGCTGCTAATCAAGCAAACCTCTACGGAGCAATTCCCGTAGTGCTAGGCAAAGTTCGTTTTACTGGTGTGCTTGGAGCAAACCCTTATGTTGAGTCGCTTACTGAAACGAATGTTTTAAATACTGCTATTGTATGGGGTTTTGGACCTCTTGCAGTTAATGATATATGTATTGGCACAAGGCCAATTCTTGACTTTTATACAGGCGAACCTGCGTCTGTACCACGTCCAGTCACCCTTGAAGGTTACGCAAAAAACTATGCGCCTGGTGCACTAGTAGACGATTTTAATGCCTTATACGGACGCGACGTTGAATCACAAGCTGTAAACCTAGAACTAACAAACAATGCCTCAAATATTTCTGGTGGGTTTACAAACACAAGCAGGTGGCAACAAGTTAACCTAGACCAAACTTGCGATGCTGTAGATGTTGTGCTTTCCTTTCCAGAAGGTATGCGAAAAGTCAATATCAAAAATGGCAGTATAGGTGCAACCAGTTGTAAAATTGAAATACAAATGCGCCCGTACAGTACAGCACCTTGGTCAGAAAATGACACTAGTGCTGCATTAAGTATTTATGACTATAAGTCTAGTGATCCTGCCGCATTTACTTTATATGAATTAACTCCTCCAACAGATGCCAGTGATAATGGTTTATTTCTTTATCGCTATACAACTTTCTGTTTAAGTCCAAACGGTGGCACAGCCAAGTTTGACGGAGCACCCACAGATGTTTTAGGGGCTAATGCCAGTGAGAATTTACAAGCTCTGTATGCCAATACAGGGTATAGTTCATTAGTTAACAGCTATGTTACAAAAGGATACTTGCCAGAAATTCCTCCTGGATATTTACCTCTTTATACTTTTTATCAAGGTAGTAATGGAGCATATACATTACTAACAGATCATGTAATTGGATATAGTGGAGTAACTGGTTTAACTTGGGACGACGTTAGTACACAAGAGTATTCCGGTAGCGGAGATAGTGTTACTTGGGGCACTAGCGCTATTAAAACTATTAAAATTAAGGCTGGCAGAGTCTATTCCCAAAGCAGTGGTGCAGACCCTTCTGCCTCAGAACAACTTATTTGGACTAGTTTAGATGCTTTATCTACTGGTGGCGTTATTCGTAAAAGCAGTGGCGGTAAGTGGGGAAGCTTTCTGAGTACTTATGGTGTGTGGGGTAGTACATATACTACGCCTGCTGCAAGTGGTTATGGTGGTAGCTGGGTTAAGGTAATCCCTAATCTTAATTTTCCTTATGACGGATACTATACAGTAGAAGCTGCTGCAGATGATCAAGGTGAAATCTTAATTGACGGAGTACGTGCAGTACAGATTCCTAAATCAGGAGACAACAACTCAATTGATAGTATCAAAGGTGTTATTAAATTAAAAGCTGGACCGCACAGCATTACACTAAGTGGTGTAGATAATCAAGCTAGTCACGCAGGTATTGCAGCTAAGATTACTTATTTTGCTAGTAATGGATTAAATCTTGCTGCAAGTCAAAATACTATTCTTACCTTTGGTGAAGGTGCTTGGTTTGAAAAGCGAAAAGACGCTTTTAACTGGGTTCATTCAGTAGAAAATTTAGCCAGAGCTAGGTATCAAGTTCGTGTTCGTCGTACAACTAGCGATGAAACTGAAGATGAAGCAGATTTTAGAAAGTTTCACAAAGCCATACTAAGCGGTGTAATAGGCTATGATAAGCAAGAACAGCCTATGATAAACCCTCCTGGGTGTTATTTGGCTAAAACCGCTGTGCGTATTCAAAGTAACAATAAAATTAATGGGCAAATTGATGGTATTAATGCACTAGTACAAACAATTACATGGGACTATGAAAGGTCGACTGGTAGTTGGGAAAATTTACGTGCTACTAACAATCCCGCCAGTTTATTTGTTTATGTATTAACACACCCAGCAAATGCTTTTAGAGTAAAGCTCTCACAACTAGATGTAGCTAATTTAACAGCATGGCATAACTTTTGTAATCCAGTACCGCAGACTGTAGCTACTCCAAACATGGCTAAAGGTAAGTCTTATACTATTAGTAACTTAGGCAGCACTTCACAAGCGGATTGGAATGTTTTAGCTGGTACTAGTGGTATTGTATACGGTATTGGCGACAGTTTTGAAGTAAAAGTCGTTGGTGGAGTTTCCGGAACGGGTACTGGAGTATATGCTCCTAAATTTGCATATAACGGAGTATTAACTAGTACTCAAAGTGTAATGGATACCCTACGAGATATATGCGCAGCAGGTAAAGCTAGCCCTTCGTATATTGACGGTAAGTGGGGTGTAATCATTGATAGTCCTCGTTCACATACAGTTCAACATTTTACCGAGCATAATAGTTGGGGATTTGAATCAACTAAAGTTTTGCCGATTTTGCCACATGCTTTCCGTGTTAGCATTAATGACGAAAGTAACGCATATCAAGTACGCGAGTTTATTGTTTATAACTATGGCTACGGTCCTACAACAAGTGGTTCTGTAAAAGGAGCCGAGTTATTTGAACAATTAAGTTTACCTGGTGTAACCAATATTGATCAAGGCATACGCTTAGCTAGATGGCATTTTGCACAACTTAAGCTACGCCCCGAAACATATACAGTTAATGTAGATTTTGAGCATTTAGTGTGTACTCGCGGTGACAAAGTAAAAATTAGTCACAGCGTGCCACTGTGGGGCGTTGGAAGTGGCCGTTTAGGCACAGGAGTAGGCGACAGTATTACTGGTACTACGCTAACTTTACGTGAACCTGTACTTTTAACTAGTGGTACTACTTACACTATACTAATTAGAACTAACTATTTAACCAACACAACTGGTAGTGGAAGTGTTAGTAGAACCTTTACGTATAGTGGTACAACTGGATATACTACTACAATTACAGTACCTACAATAGCTTTAGCAGACGGTGTGGAATCAGATAACTTATTTATGATAGGTTTAAGTACTGTATCAACACAAGAGTGTATTGTTATTGGTGTTGAACCAAGCGGTAACTATAGTGCTAGGTTAACACTAGTAGATTATTCTCCAGATATTTATACTATGGATCTTAGTGGTTTAATAGTATATAACCCTAATATAACTACTAACAATATTCCTTTAATAAAGAACACTATTACCAAAGCACCTATTATAAATAGTATTACTAGCAGTAGTGCAGTAAGTAGTGAAATATCTCCTGGTAATTATCAAAATAAAGCTATTGTGTCTTTTACAAATCCCAGTGATTTGCCAGCAATAGCTACTAGAGTACAGTTTGATATTATTGAAGGAAGCATACCGGCCTTTTCCAGTAATCCTGGTCAAATACATATTACCAATAAAGAAACAAGTACATACACTTTTGACGGTTTAACTTCTGGGTTAAAGTATAAAATACGTGCAAGATACTTAGGTAACACTAATGAAATTTCTGGGCCTTGGTCTATTGACTATGCTTTTACCAATGATGGAAAAAACAAAAATTTCAATGATTCGCCAACACTTGGAATAGACTTAGAAACTACTTATATTGTAGTAGATCCAGTTGTTGCAAATCAGCCGAGTGATTTTAAAGCTTACGCTTATAGATTATATAAAAGTACTGTTACTACAGATTTATGGAATACTACCCCCATAATTCCAGAAGTACAAAGCCAAGGACAAGGTAGACTAGATTTATCAAATGTACCTATCCCTCGTATTTCAGAATCAGGAATCGATTATAAGGTAGAGTGTAGAATACTAGACAAGACTAACAATTATAGTGAGACAAGTACGTATGCTACAATTAAAATTAAAACAATTGTTTAAAGGATAAATATGGCAGCAACTTTATCTGCAGGCGTAAATTCCCTGATATTAAAACTAGATCAGCCATATGACACGATTAGAATATTTGACATAAGAGACGATCTAGTAAAAGTAATTGTGTGGTGTTCTGCAACATCAGGATTTACTCCGTCAGATTTCAATAAGGTATTTGATGGATTAAGTTTATCTATAGTTATTCCAAAATTAGCTGATGGTACAGATTTGGTGGCTGGCACACCTTATTATGTAAAATATGCTTTTATTAGTGATATTGAAGAAGAAGTATTTACTATTTCTACTGAGTTAACCGCTACACCTGTAGCAACTTTAGCAACTAAATCAGCTGTTGCATACTTATACCAATGGTCTACAGCTCAGCCAGGAAATCCTTCTGGCTATGCTAATTATACTTGGTCAACAGCAGCATCTTCTGCGTACACCGGAGGCAACGGCTGGTCAACCACTATTGACGCTAATCCTGGAACATCTTTAATTAAATTATGGACTGCAACTAAAGCGGTTACTGCAACAGGAGATGCAACTACTAGTACAGTAGATTGGTCTACAGGATTTACTGTTGCTTCAATTAGTCAAAACGGGGCATTTGGGGCTACGGGACCTGCTGGAGTTAGTAGTGCAAGAGCTATACTATATAAAACTGCTCTTACAATACCAAGTGCTCCTATAGGTACTTCTACTTATACTTGGGCTACTTCAAGTTTTAACTACACTGGTGGAGGCGGCTGGAGTCTTAGCCCTCCTACTTCTTCAAGTGGATTAGAGGGACAAACACTGTGGGCAGCCATGGTTGTACTAACAGATGCTTTAGGTAGTAGTACTATAACTATTGATTGGACTACTGCGGCCATTGTAGCACAAAGCTATTATGGTGTTGTAGGTCCTACAGGCCCTGCATCAACACAAGCAGGCCCTACTGGTAATCAAGGTGTTAGTGCCAGAGTAGCTTATGTAGTTACACAAGCTCCGTATGCTACTCCTGCAAGTACTCCTCTTAATAAGGCAGAAACTGGAGACGTAGTCCCTGCTGTAGGTACTTGGTTTACTGGAAAAACTTGGCTATCTAATGCGCCGGCTACAGCGCTAGCTGAAGGACAGTATTTGTATCAAGTTGATGGATTATATAATCCTGCTACTAATACAACAAATTGGATTGGTATACCTTATTTAAGCTCTCTTAAAGTAGGCAATTTACAAGCTATATCTGCTAATACTGGTGACTTAAATGTTACTGGTACTATTAAAGTGTTCGGTAATACCACGAATGGTATTTTAATTGACAGCACTGGTATAACTATTTATAATGACAGTGTTGCACGAGTTAGACTAGGAAGTATTTAATGGCATATGGATTGCAAACATTTAAAAGTAATGGAACTACTTTAGTATTACAAAACTCAAATAAAAGTGGAGTATTTGCAAGAACTTATACTGCTACACCTAGCGATATTACTTCTTATAATAGTTATACCGATACGTACCGTAAAGAATTTCCTGA
>Ga0209230_10000428_pt1 | contig 16534 bp, 17 predicted proteins | sample LakOntMetagenome_FD_187467 | JGI IMG/M metagenome (GOLD analysis project Ga0209230, IMG submission 187467) | Freshwater and sediment microbial communities from Lake Ontario - Sta 18 epilimnion Metagenome (SPAdes) (version 2) | ecosystem: Environmental > Aquatic > Freshwater > Lentic | place... | reverse complement strand
CTTTGAGACTCATTCGAGACAATTTCATCTAGTGTGAAGGTGTCTTTACTACCGACCCGTTTAAATATTTCACCAGTTGAATAATTTTCATAAGTAAGTTCCCAAATATTGTTTGCCCATGCGCTTGGGGTATATACCTCATTTAAACGAACTACATTTCCATTCTTATTTATGGAGCAGTCGATAGCAACTTCCTTTAAAACCTTATCAAATTGACGATTTAAACTTAATTTCTGTAAAGAACGTTCATACATATAGTCTTGAACAGACCTGGAGTCAAGCCCTTTCCATTTCTCTCCGAACGCCTTTACAAGTGTCTGGTCAGAACCTTTCCTTACACTACCTGGAACTATTTGGTCGCCTCTAAATGTTCGCGATGACTCCCTAATTTCACCATCAGGTGAAACATACAGTTCTCTAAAAATCCATAAACCAGAGTTTTTGTCTCGTGGTTCATCTGGTTGCATATATGATTTTACTCGTCGAGTAATACCTGAGCTTTGAGTTATCTCGAGTTCAAATATTTTTTCGTAACTTCCCATTCCAGCCAAGTGTATAAATACCTGGACAATGCGTTCTTGAGGTGGAAGATTACGGTGGCTACATAATCGTATACCACGAGCTATAACTTGTTGTAATCGCGAATCGTTCCACCAGGGTTCCAAAATATGGATTTGGTTTACATTTTTAAAATCAACACCCTCCATAACCGTTTGTGTACCAAACATAATTTTCAATACACTTCCATCTGTATTCGCAGGGTCGTTAAATGCCTTTTTAGCATCTTCAACAAGAGCTGGATTGTTATTTGCTTCACCCTTCCATACAAAATAGTTTCCATTTACGCCACGGGCTGGAAATGGTTTGTATCCAATATTTTCCATGACTATTGATAAAGCTTCAACCCCGTAATATACGAAATTTGAATATACAAAACACGTTCCTCGGCAATTATGGAGCATTTCAGCAACTTTAGCAAATTTAGTACTATATTCTCCTGTTTTGCGCAAGACAGCCTTAATGGGGTCTGTTCCAATAGAAAGGGCTTCCTTTGCTTCAGTTTTTAATAATTTACTAAAGTGTTTTACATTTTTTTCTAAAAGGGCCTTGGCACCGATATTTTCGACGTGTGTTGATATAGCCTCTTCTGGAAAAGCAATATTACAAAATTGATTTGAACCGTTAAATATACCGGTATTGGCATTTTCTTTTCTCTGGTGTGCAAAAAATTCTTCATCGCGTAAACTTGCCAATTGGGCTTTTTCAACTTCTTTTATAAGTTTGGTTTTGTATTTATCATACTGGTACGATTCCATTCGGTGATACATTATAACAGTCTTTTTGTATGGATAGGCTACTGGATTTCCTCCTTTAAAATAACTTACGTACCCGCTACACATATTTTTAAATTTATCTTGATTTATAAACTGTGAAGTTTCGGGGTTTATAAATACTTCGTTAAACTGGTCGCGACCGTCGGGGAACATAACACGTGGTCTCATTAAATTTATTAACAATCCAATTTCATAGGGTTTATCGTAAATAGGTGTACCAGTTAAAAATACGGTTTTAAATCTAGGATTGGAATAGTACCGTAAAGCATAATACAACCTTCTGTAATTTGTACCAGTACCGCTAATTAAATTTTGTATTTCGTCAATTATTAATAGACCATTGGACTTTGCCAATCGTTCTAGATAAGGCTGTCTGATATATTTACCATTTTCTATTTTAAAGAGACGATTCAAAAACGTATCGTGAGAAATTATTTCGTATGTTTCATGGATATTTTCAATTTCAACGCTTTCAAGTTGTTTATTTAAATTTACTAAAGCCTGGATATTGTCTAGTAATCTGGTTTTTCTTGAGGAATCCGTTGTTGTAGAGTATTCTTGTTGAAAAGCAGTTATCTTATTGTAATTTTGTAATAGTTGTCCGCGAGTAATACTGTTTGTGTAATACTGCCTGTTTCCAGAAATCCATACTTCACCTGCTGCCGATTTGATTGTATTGTCTTCATATTTGCCGATAATTTCTGCGTAGTACTGTTTTTCAAGGGCTGCCGGTACAACTATAAGTATCCGCGCGTCTTGTCTTCCAGGTATTACTTTTACATTTGGTTCATTTGTTTTAAATTTAAAGGCTTCAGCTATAACAATACTTGTTTGAGTTTTACCGGAACCTAATCCGTGGTATACTAACATACTATTTGTCTGTGTATGGGTATTGAAAAATCTTCCGGCAAACTTTTGTTGTTGTTTTAGAGAATATTCCTTACTTTCACAAATTGCACTATAAGATGCAGCTTCGTTGTACGCGGGTGAATCATATCCTTCATCAGGAAAGGCGTAATCAGTAAAGTTTGTATTTATCCATGTATAGTAGTCAACGTTTTTGTAAGTCCGGTAATTATTTACATTAAAAGCTGGTAAAGGGGTATATATTTTCCCATCAAAACATTTAGAAGTAACAAGACGTCCTTTCTGGTCTACTATATCTGTAAAATACTGGTTGTAGTCATTACAACTTGTCATTTGTAATAAGTTAATATTTTATTAATTAAATTAATTTCTCCAGGCAAATCGTATTCCATTATCGGAGTATTGGTTTTGGCTTTTTATTTTGTTAAGTAGACTCTTTAACTTTGAGTTATACATTTCTTCGGAACGCTGAGGTTCCTGCCGTTCAATTTCAACGATAACTTTATTTTCACCGGCTTTTGGATTGGGTACAACTTTCGGTACAACTTTGGATTTCTGTTTTTCCTTGGTTTTTGCATTGGGTACTGTTTTCTGTTTGGGTTTGGGTTTGGATTTGGATTTCGGTTCAGGTTTCTGTTGGCGCTTGGGGTTGTTTTTTTCTTTTTTCTTTTCGGGCATTTGTTTTTCTTTTTACATTTCTTTTACATTTTAAACTTAAAAAAAATACCGTAACAAATTATAATGGTTGACACGAAGTATTATGGCTCAAAAGCCGAAGTTTTCCATGGAACCGCAAGGTATACAAAAGGCGGGCTTGAGAAGAAGGATATCAAACTTGTACACGATAAATATGGAAACGACCGGTATAAGAGTAAACGCCAACAACAAGCGGGTAAAAAGAAAGGAACATTCCGCGACAAATGGTCGAAGGCAATGAAAGCTGCACGAAAAGAACTCGTTAAAGAAGGTGTTATTGACCGCGACGCCGGATTTGTTCCGGTTGGTGGTAGCACAAAAGATGGAAAGGCCCTTTTAAAACGAACACGTGAACATATGGTTGAAACAATTAGTAAAATGAAAATTTAAACGTTAACGTTAATTCGTAAAAACGATAGTAAAAGTATAAAACGGTAGCTTAAATGTCCGACGAAACAATTAAAAAACTTGAAAAGCGTGTATCTGACCTTGAATCAAAACTTGTTGAAACAAAAAAACCACCAAGAGCACCAAGAGAACCTTCAGAATATAATAAATTTGTTGCTGACTACATAACAAAAAACAAAGACCCTAAAAAACAACACAAAGACTTATTTTCAGAAGCGGTGAAGGCATGGAATACTAGGAAAAAGTAAAACCGTTTTATTTTTTTTACAAAAAGTAATTTACTTAATGAATTAACAGTTTTAAACTAAAAAATGAACGTTGATTTTTGCAACGCGAAAGCCTATCTTATAGATTCTAAGGAACTCAAGGAGAAAATTTTCTTAGAATGTGAAAGAATTATGGAAACACCTTTAAAAAGAGATTCATTTCCAGGTGCGCAGCCAGTGACGGTTGAACGGAAGAACTTACCATTACAGGAACGTTATATGGTTTGTGAAAAGACAGACGGTGAACGTGGTATACTATTATTATTAAATATAAATAGCAAACCAATGTGTTTTATTATAAACAGAAAAGATGAATTATACTTTATGGATTTTGCTTTTAAAAAGGAAGTTTTTGAGGGTACTGTTTTTGATGGTGAAATAATTAAAAATTTAAAAGGCGTCTGGAATTTTATCATACACGACTGTTTGGCTTATAACGGTGTGAATTTTTTAAAACGAAATCACGCGTTAAGGTATGCTTGTGGAATTGATTTTATCGTAAAGCGTTATAATCCCAGAGACACCGATTGCTTTTTTATAAAGACTAAATTGTTTTATGATTATGGTCCAGAAGTTGTAAAAACATGGGACCACATTCAAAAAACAAGTGAAAATAAATTAGACGGTCTTATACTTACACCCGTATACCGTCCAATTACATTTGGTAGAGACAATACCTTATTAAAATGGAAAACCGAGCATACCATAGACTTTTTAGTGAAAATGGTAACAGGTAAAATAAATTTATATTATTATAAAAAGAATTTAAGTATATTTAAATCATTTAAACCCGATACAAAAAATTACACGCACATCTTAGAGTACCTTAAAAAAGACGAGTCGGTTGACTTGGCGAAAGGTGTAATAGTAGAATTTAATGTAAATGGTGATGAGTTTACTATACACAAAGTAAGGACTGATAAAACAAGACCAAATGGAGAAATTACAGTTACAAATACATTGAAAAATATCCAGGAATCAATCAAGATAGAAGAACTTTAAATAAACTATTTAACAGACCGTTAACGGACCGTTTAACGGATAAATATATCACTTTGTAAATCACTATTACCGGTTACTAAAACCGGAGTAGAACCATAAAATAGTTCTCTCTTTTCAAGATAATCATTAAAATTGCCATCAGTGGCCCTTTCAAACCCATTTGTCTCAAAATAACGGCACATATTTTCAGCACCTCTTAGTGTTAATATATAAGCAAGTGAACAAGGGTTTATACCGTGCTTTAAAACACATACGTGTTTATTAAGTCTTTTTTGCGCCAATTTGAGATGGTCATCTCGACTTGTAAGGTCCCAACGTACAAAATTAGCACCCGAAGCAAATGTATGGAAACCGATATTTAACATTTCTGTATTTTTAGGCATATTGTCAATTACATTTTGGAGTTCCACCATAAATCCATTCCTTAAGATTGCATCGTCCTGGAAAATTACACTAACAGGGTATTTATTTTTAACAATGTCGCGCATTATGTAATAGTGTGATAATTGATTACCGATAATTCTTTTACCAAACCAATGACTTAAAATATCTGATTTTTCAAACAGTTTCATTTCTTGTTCAGTAAAATTGTGCGTTTCACCATCTAAAGCAGAGAAACGGTGGATTTTTTCAGCGGGGACACCTTCACGAGCGCATTCATTTAAAAAATGTTCATTTCTAACGGGTCGTTTGTCAAGGTTTATATAATAAAATTTACTAATTTCCATTTTAGTGTGATAAATGGTAATTAATAACTTTTTTTAAATCATTTTAAATTTAAATTTAAATTTAATTAACTATTTTTAAGAATTTTTAATTTAAACGGACATGCGGGAACGGCGGCGGCGACCAAAGCGTAAAGCTAATTCATTACCCATTGGAGTCATTGCGGGCATAGCAGCCCTACGTCCTCCCTTGCGCTTGCATCCTGCTAGGCGGCGGGTATTTACGTACGAGCATCCGGATGCTTTACAAACTTTGCGCCCGAGTCCTGTGCAAGGAGCACTTCCCTTAACCCGGTGTTTAACTGGGCGGCGGGTGCTAGCACGGCGACGACGACCGAATTCCATTGATGCTGAAGACCTACGGGGGAGAAGATATTTCCGGCGTTTTTTACCGAATTCCATTGATGCTGAAGACATACGGGAACGGCGACGACGCATTGGTGCACGACGACGGCGACGACCGAATTCCATTGATGCTGAAGACATACGGGAACGGCGACGATGACGAACACCTGTCTTGTGGTGCTTTGCGGGTGCACGACGGCGACGACCGTAAGATGATGATTTAGAGCTTACACATGGTGTTGGGTAAAGACCGGTGCTTGTTGCGCCAAGTACTCCTCCCATACCGTTGGGGCAAAACTCGCTACCCATTGACTGGTAGAGTGGGGGGTTACCGCCGCTTCCGAAACCAGAGCGGCGACCGGCACAATGGCGCTTGTAGAAAGAGCGGAATGCCTTCATGGCGGCCTTGCGACCCGTCTTGGAACCGACACGGCGTTTTCCAAACTTAGGGACCTGGGCCCACCGGGGAGTCATCTGACCAAATGCTAAACCTTGGGGCATCATCATTCCACCGTAACCCATTGAGCGGCGACGACCAAACTTCATTGTATCGGAAAGACACGCTAGCTGGGGCATACCTTTATTAGCCTGGCATTTCCCGGCAAAACCCAAGACCGCTTCCCCCGCTCTTCTATATTGAGCGTTCATTTCCTGTTTAGTAGGTCCTTTTTCATTCTCACCGAAACCCATTGACCGGCGACGACGACCGAAACCTACACTTACGTGTTGACGACACACTACGTCTGTCATACCTTTCTTGTCATTGCATTCTTTTACAAACTTGTATAGATTGGGGCCTGCGGTTTTAGAGAAATTTTCTATCGTTTCTTCTTCGCTCATCTCACCGAAACCCATTGACCGGCGACGACGGGTGCGGCGCATTGGTGAGCGACGCTTTGAGCGCCCCTTGTGCATTTTCTTGAGTTTCCTTTTGAGAGCCATTGCCTTCTTGAGGCACATCTTTTTAAGGGTTCCTACTGAACGGTATACGCGTTTGCCCCCAACCTTCTTGGTTGCCTTGACGTGGTATTTCTTGCAAATTTTAAGGAGGCGCGCTGGTGGTTTGGCCATTTTACGAGCTCCAGATGACTTTCGGCGAGTTGTGCGTCGCTTTTTACCGAATCCATAGTTAAATAGGTGCATTTTTTGTTAAGTATATAAACTACCCCCAGAAATTAATTTTAAAATTAAATTAAATTAAATTAAATTTAAAACAGATTTTTAAAGTTTGATTTTAAAAGTCCGGCAAAAATGGAATAAAACGGGGCTCCTTGGGTCTTAAATCCAAAGTTACACCAGGTGTTTCTTTCTGCCGCGGCTTACGATATTTTGGATGGGTTGTTATGCCTTCCTTACGATACTTTAACACGTTATCCCAAAATTCTCTCATTTTAGGTAATTCTTTAGAAAACCATTCCCGGTCTCGCTTAACTTCAACGACATTTAAAACGAAATCGTCGTCACTTTTACCAGGTACAAATTCTATAAAATGTGCCAATTCAAGGTCACAAATTTCAAGATTTAAAAGTACTTGCGAAAGATAATGATGCGGAACCTCACCCATTACAATTTTCCTTTTTAACGGACACTTTACTTCCAAAAGTATACCATCTGTAGTAATTCCATCGGGACTACCACCCAACCATTTGTGGTCGTTATGAATTAATAAACCAAACGAAAGAACCGTTTTGTCGTAACGCTTACTGTATTTTTCTATGGCAGTGTCTTCATAATAAGTGCCCCATTGGGTAGCTTCATTTCCAGTAAACGGTTTAGGATTTGCGTTGCATTTATCTACAAGCAAAGCCCAAGGCGTTTTATAGTTATTTTCTCCCAATACAGTTGGTATATCACTTGCCGTTATCGCGTTTTCACGTTGGGCATACCATTCCGGTGTACGTTGTTCAAATTGCGGGAGTTTTAACAATCGGGCAACACGTTCGTCCATCCTTAATAAAACTTCGCGGTCATTCTTTAAGTTTCTTAAGAAATTTTATATCCCGTTCGACAAAATTAAGGGCTTTAGATTTTCCGAATGCCGTGTAGTAGCTCTTATTTTTAAGGGTTAAGGGACTAATTTGATTATTTACAGGTGTAGAAGTTAATGACAACTGGCCAGTAAGGTGTGTGTTGTCCCTGTCTAAACTATTGTGTATACCAGCAACCATTAGTGGAGAATATCCCCATGGACTCGCTATACCAGATGCCATTTTTTATAAATACTGTTATTTTTTTTAACCGTTAATTGTCTTCCTGGATTTTGGGAGCCAGGCAGAATTGTACTTTACCGAGGTTGGCAACATTGTATTCTATAACCAATGGATATTCCTTCTTTAAGAAAATATCTACTGTGCTGCACAGATTAGTGCTCTTGGTAAAACTATTAAGGTACTTGAGGTCAAACTTTTCGCAAACATTCTGGTTTTTCTTGGAAAAGATTAAACCATTTTGCGCCTCTCCTATAATTATCTTTTGACTTGCGAAATCTCCATTTGATTCAAGTATAAATTTAGACTCCGTACTAGTTATTAAAACGTAATTACTAATAACACTCAGGTCTCTACAATACTTCTGGAGGTCTACACTAGGCATTGAAATAACTGAATCATATTGTATATCAGGGATTTCAAGTTTTTCTTCGGAAATATCAAGCATCTTAAGATAACTTTCAGTTACCGTATTTTTTTCCTTGTTTTCTATCCTGATACCAAGTTCGTTGATTCCATTTTTACGAATAAATAGCGTCAGCACGTCATTATTTGACACTGTCTTGAGTATCTTGAAAAAATAAATCATATTAATACCACATATGTTCTTGTTAATACAGTGGTATTCTTCAAAGTTGTCTCGAATCAAGCGGACGTATACCAGAGCCACTCGTGCGTTATCCATAGTCATAATTTTCAAACCATTATTGTCAAAATACAAATTTATATCAGTAAGCACTTCTTTAAGTGATTCTACCAAGATTTTAATACTTTGCGACTGTACAGTCTTAATATACAACGCATATTCATCCATTCTTTGAACGTGAACTCTTTTTTATTTTTAAATAACTTCGTTTTCGTTTAAAACGTTTTAAACATTTTAATAAACTTTTCAATTAAAGTTTTCAATTAAAGATTTTATTTAATTATTTTGTAAATGTAAAATGAACTTCAATAGTCCTGTCATTCAATGCGAAGTTTTAACTAGTTATTACGTTGTAGATGGAAAATTAACCAATGGTTTATTAGCTTCACTGATTAAATCTACATCTAAAATAATACCTCATGATAGGTTTAAAACGATATTGTCTTTTTTTCCAGAAACTCTTGTTATACCAGATGAGTATGGAAAACTTCCCGAAGAATACTTGGAAGAATACAACCGTACTGATTTAATGGAGTTATTTAAAAAGACAAAAAAGTCGCTCACACCGGAACAAAAAAAAGAGCCCATCAAATCCGCTAAAAATAGGGTTCAACAATTATTAAATTTTTTAGAGTTAGAAGACCTTATGGAATTTAAAGAGGAGCACTACCAGAACCAACAAAATGGCAAGATACCTAAAGAATTGGCAACAGCTTTTACTCGGATGATCGAAGATAGACTTAAAGTATTAAAATCTCATCAAGAACATGATACTGAATTTTTAATACGAGAACGGCAACAGTTGTTAATGGATACTGAAAGAAAAATAGCTGAACGTAATGCCGCACAGGCAGAACGGGCAGAACAAATAGCCCAGGAATTATTGCGGGAAGAAGAGAAACGGCAGAAAAAGACTCCACACCTAAAAAACTTACCCAAAAAACCACCGCAGGAACGGGAAGCGGAAAGACGGCGACAAATGGAACAAGAACGAATCATAAAACAAAATTTAGAAAACCAACAGGCAGAAAGATTACGTGAAGAACGGCTTATACAGGCGCAACAACTAAAAGAACAACAAATATTACAACAGGCACAATTAATGGAAACTAGACGATTCGAAGATGAACTTAAGAAACAGGCAAAAACGCAAGCAGACTATTTAAAAAAACAAAAAAAAATAGAGAAAAAACAGGCTAAATTAGAACAACAAGAACAGGCTAGGCGACAGGCTTTGGTCGATTCACTTCCTCCAGACGATTTATTGGATTTAAGTGATTTACTTAAACCAACTGGTTTCTATAATGTTAAAGCGGAAGAGTTTAAACCCGCGTATTTACGTTTTGGTAAACCAAATACACAGCTAACAAAAGTAAATCTTGTTATAAAATACTTAAAACAAATTTAAAAAAAGTTTAAATCGTTTCCTTTAAAGAATATGTTTTAATATCTTGGTTGGTTACAATCTTTAACTTTGCGTCAAGTCTATCTAGTTCACTATAATAAAGTAAAAGGTGTTCAGTAGTTAATTTATCGTTGTATTGAAACATTTTGACATACTTTGTAACGTAATACTCCTTTTGTTCTGTGTGAAACATCGCGCAAATCATATTGTCAATACAGTTATTCCTGGAATTATTTTCATTATTTTCGTGAATAACCGCATTATTTTCATTATTTTCGTAAACCTTAATGTATTCCTTTTTATCAATAAAATAGTGTTCGTAAATCCATAAATCTGAAAAAGCTTTAAAAAATTCTAAATCTAGTCCACTAAGTTCCAAAAAAGCATCGTAATCAAGCATATCCATTTCATCGGTCTCAGTTATTTCAATCTTGATAACTTGTTTATTGGGATAATATTCCCAGTGAGGCTGTGTTCTATGCTTGCTACCGACAATCGGCGGAAACATCTCCTCAAAAAGCGCGGGGTTGTGTATTTTTGCCAGTACGTAATATCTCGGGGTGTACCATTTAACCTTTTTTTTATTAAAAGGTTTAACAAGTGACGATAATATTGATAACGAAAGCCCTGGGTTTTTTATAATAAACCCGGTAAGAAATCCAGCAATAAAGAGACGCATTGTTAAGAATTTAATTTAAAAATGGTATTTTTTTAAATCAATTTTATTTAAAGAAGTGGCAAATTTTAAGAATAAATGGAAAACATTAAGAAAAAAAGAGGCCGAAAGCCCAAAAATCACCTACTCGAGGAAGAACCAGCCGAACCCATAGAAAAGAAGAAACGGGGACGCAAGAAGAAGTACGAAATTGAAAACTTTGAAAAAATTTTGCACCGCGACAGTGAAAATAATTTCAACCACAATGTAGTATATTCTGACGATGAAAATGTTATATCAGAAGATAGCTGTGTTAAGAAAATATCATTTGGAAATCTCGATATAACAGTTTCCAAAAAGATTGAGAATGAAGATATTTCCCAATTTAAACTAAAGACACGTGCTTCGGGTATTCTTATCAACCGCGACGAATACTCAAGTGATGAGGAAACTGAAGTACCCATTACAAGTTTTGTACAAAACTATTCGGAAAATAAAAAATACGTCCCGAAAATAGTATCTGAGTGCGCTCAAAATGTCTCAGGTGAATCTCTCAAAAATATAAAAATATTCACCACTACTCGTGACCAAATCAAACTAGCAACGGAATGGCCGGAAAAGTGCGATGTTTGTTGCTGGTGGTGTTGCCATAAGTTTGATACAGCACCCTGTACACTACCTACAAAATATGACCCACTTAGAAAAAGATTTACATTTTGTGGATTATTTTGTTCATGGAGTTGCGTCAAGTCGTACAACCTTGAACGGTCGGACCATAAAAAATACGAATGTTCGGCTTTGGTAACTTTATTGCTTCAACAATTGTATGGAAGTGTTCAAGCAATACGTGTTAAACCAGCACCACCAAGACAATCGTTAAAGATGTTTGGTGGTTATATGGATATAGATACTTTTAGAAATCAACAAACTGACATCTACGGGTACCATATTAATCTCTTGAAATTTAATTACATCTACCCAGAAATTATTGAAGTTAGAAACGTCAAAATCAAACACGAAAAGAAAAACTTACGGCTTTTTAGAAACCAATCTTAAATCATTTCGAGCCGCTTCGAGCAGCTTCGAGAAGCTTCGCTTTAGAGCGCTGCAGATAATAAAACAAACAAAAAAACGGAAATTATAAAAAACGTGATATATTTTTGAACATCGGACCTAACAGTTGACTGGTACCTATTACCAAAATTACTCTTTGGAAGGTTGGCAGGTGTGTATACAGTTTCTTTAAGTAACCACTCTGGGTGATTTATTAAAACGTAATTTTTTACTATTTCATCGAATCTAGGATGTCATACTATTTTCATTAAATTGTAGTCAATGTTGTCTTGTTGTGAGTGGTTACCGTTATTGGGGGGTCTAAATACAGCAGTTTGTTGGTCCGGGTATCCAATACGTTGGTAATTATACGGTGTTGTTTGCTGCTCTTGGTAACCACTGTTTTCTTTTTGAAAATTGTCTTTTTTTGGGGTACCAGGTTTTTGTTTATTATTTAAAATTAACTTTGTTAACTGGTTTATTTCTTCCTGTGTGTCTTTAATTTGGGAGGAACCCAGTGTAAAAGCCTTGTCTACCGGGGTGAAATACAACCGGCTCATTTCTAAAGGAGTATGTTATTTTTTTAATGTAAAAAAATTCATTTAAAATTATCTTAAAATGGTTAATTTACCTTAAAAACGGTTTATTTACCTGATATTTAATTCCACTCCCTTGTTTGTCTGTTTTTTAATTGTCTTTACTGTGCTTCCTAAAGAAATAGTTGAGATACTTGATATGTCACTTGACGATGCAACCGAAAAACGGTCATCGTCGTTAATTGGATTGTCTTCGTAATACATAGGTCGCGCGTTCATAGACTGTTGTTGTCTGTTCATGGGTTGCATTGGCCTGTTCATGGGTGGAGGTGGTTGAGGGTAATTTGATGCCAAAGGTGTACCACTAAATAAACTGTGGTCTATACTCGGTCCCCTCATTTCTTTACGTATATCGCGTGTCTCCATAGGTGGAGGGAAATTTGGACGTTGGGGTTGTTGTTGTGGATTGTTTGGTTGGTAACTATTATTTTCTTTCATACTTTGGTTCATTGCTCCCATCATCGACGCCATAAAATTTTGATTTCCACCATTTTGAGCCATCAAACTTCCCATAGCTGGTCCTTTTAGTAAGCTGTTTGTAAGATGAAACATAAACGCGCTTCCACCAACCATAAGGAGCAGTTCTACTTCAGGGGCAACTTCTGCCTTTGACGAGTATTTCTCATACAACCTTTCAAATACATTGTCATAGTCATCAACGTTCTCCATAATATTTTCAGACCATCCTTCTAATTTTATAGCAAAGGGGTCGAACTTTTTATTTAAAAACTCAACACCCGTTACACAGGCCATCAGACACCTCCTAGCAAATTTAATTCCAGCCTGTGTCTCTATAAATTTTTTTACCTTGGTATACTCAAACATCATTTCTTCATAATTCGATGCCATTGTAAATTTTTTAGTAAATTCAAAACCCTTCTTTTCAAGTGCAGCTATCTTAATTAAAAGGTCTTGTTTGGCCTGCTGCTTTTGAGCAAATGTCTCGCCTTGTGGTGAACCTTCACTACCTTCACTTTCGGAATACCCTTCACTATCACCACCGTCACCAGATTCGCTCTCTGTATACTCAGACTCCTCGTAATTTTGCTGTTCACGGGAGACTTTCTTGGGATTTGAAAATGCTGAAAAATCATAATTCTGTTCACGTTGTTGCTGGTGGCGGGGTTGAGGAGGCTGTTGGGGTTCCCGTTTTCTTAATATCTTCTTTGTCTTTTTCTGCCTGGGTTCAGAGTCACTGTAACTTGATACCGAATCGCCTTCAGAGCTTAATGACTCTTCATCTGCTCTAATAATCTTAACGTTATTAATGGGTTTTATCCCTTTAACATTGATTTGTTGATTTCTAGCGTCTCCCTGTGAAACTTTAATAAATTCGGTACTCATTTACTAATGTTAAATTATTATTCTTTAAAAGTATTTACGCAAATTTAAAGACAACGTTTAATTCTATTTTATTTAAAGTTTTATTATTATAACATTAGTAAAATGCATACAAAATGGTCAAATTCTGGGAACTGCTATACATCGTGGAATAAAAAAACAAATAGAAATTCAAGGTATTCTGCTGGGATACTTCCATACACATTCGACCAGACTGGAAAATGTTTGTTCTTGTTGGGTAAAGACTACGATAACGACTGGTCCGATTTTGGTGGGAGATGTGAATTTAGGGACAACAATGAACCCGTAAATACTGCGTGTCGTGAATTTTATGAAGAAACACTAGGAAGTATTATGACCATCAAAGAATGTATGGATAAAATTATTACAAACCCCATAAAAATAACATCACAAACCTTGAATGGCAGCCCGTATTATATGTACCTGGTATACATTGATTTTTTAAATTATTCAGAAATATTTAATAAAACTGCGCAATTCTTGAGATATCAATTTGATTCACAAGAAATGAACAAGGTTATTGAAAAGACAACAATCCGCTGGGTAAGTATGGATACGATGTTGTTGTGTATCGAGAACCCACCACATTCAACGCCAATTAATTTACGTGGTGTTTTTTATAAAACTATGGTTGGTGCCCGCGACCAAATTCAATTTTTAATTAAATAAAAAGATACATAAAAAGTCTTTCCAAACACCACGGGTCAATCATGTCGGGGTTAAACTCGTTAGCACCGTAACAAGCCATACCGACATTTTGTATTGTGTTTTTTAACAACATCTCGTGGATTTTTTTATAAAATTCTACATCACGCTTTAATATACTGGATTTTGGAATTATGTACTGGCAACCAGCAGCAAATTGCATGGTATCTGGTATTTGTGTTGAATCAATAAGATAGGAGTAATACTCACGTGTTTTAATACCAGGATACATATAATGGCACTCGCTCCATAAATTTGTAAATAACGGTGTAACTAAATCTACTTTTTTATTTATTAATGTTAATATTTCTGTTGAGAAATTATTTGCGTTAACACCACTCATATGGTCAAACGGACTCCCTTGCATAAAAACTAGATAATCAGGTAAATCACTGTAATTATTTATGATATGATAAAGATATGATTCTGATTCTCTACCTACATTTGGGCGTTCTACAGCATTTTTTTGTTGAAGTGGTTTTCCTTTATTGTAAATAACAACATTGTCAAGTCCATCTAAAAATTCTACATTTTCGTTGTACCTGGCAACAACTATAGTATAACTCATAAAGATAAAATTACGCTTTGTACTTAAGTTTTATATATTTTTTCATTGAAAATTTCGCACACATCGTTTCTACCGATTCAGGTAAACTAAATGGAAATTCAAGTTCATGGATACTCTTGAAGTTATTTTCCATAAGTTCCATAACCGTACAGTTTTTTATAGAATTGTCTAAAAAAGCTTTAAATTGTTGTTTTAATACAGTTTTTGACGGTGCCGATACAGTTACCGTTTTTGATGGTGCCTTTTTAGTTTGTTTAAAAGTGAGGTACGTCAATGCCTGGAGATAACAATCGGAAAGGTCATCGCGCTTTTTACTTGATTCAAAAAGGTCCGTAAATTCACGTGTTTCGTTGTATTCTTCAAGTTTGCGACGCGCTATCTCAACACCCATTTTTTTGGTCTGGGCATATTTTCCTTTTACCGTTTTTCCATTCTTTGAAGAAATGTCTATTTCGGGACCTGTGTAACACTTTAATTTATGCTTGGGGCTAAAAAACTCAACTGATTTAATCTGCGTGTCCTTTTTATCAACAACACCACGAATGTAAAAATACGTCTGTAGACAACCCGCAATTATTCTCATTTTAGGATTAAAAGAAGGTTGTTTTTCTATAAGCACTAAATCAATGTTGAGTAAATGGGGGCGTATGTCTAATTGGTTTATCAAGGTAAGATATATTTCAGAAACTCCACTTGTCGTAATATGCGCGCTAAAGGTATTACCACGTTTTGCAAGTTCTATAATTTCCCAGTGTATTATTTTAGGTTCCGGTAAACTCTCAATAATACAATACGCAAGATTTACAATACCAACGTCAAATGAAAGGATTCTCATTTAACGTTAATCTTGTTTGTTTTCTTAAATTAAATAAATTACCTTGTTTGTGTTTCCATAAAATTGATTATCTTAATTTAAATGTGTCGTTTCGGACAACTCTCAACGAGTAATCCATTGGCATAAATTCCATAATTACCCTGTTCTTGTTCGTTTTCTAAACAAATATGGTAAATATCGAATGTTCCTTCAAATGGATAAGGAACGCTACGTTCATCTACACTGGCCATCAGGCGGTACTGGTTTTCGGTTACAAATACGGTACCAAACTCATCGATAATTGCTTTACGCTGGGGTGCTGTTAATTCGGGTACAAGTATACTGTGAGCACCAGTAACTACCAAATTATCTAATAAATCCGGATAAACTGATTTAGACAAAAGATAAAGCCGTTCCCTTGTCCTTTCCATTGTATCGGGGTTGTAAATGGTTGAATGTTTAACTGTATCAACCGGTATGTATCCATGGAATAAAGTTTTAACAAGTTCTCCAGCGACGATTTCTTCAATGGGTTTGTATCCATCCTCACAAAGTATCCTGGTTCCTTTGAGAAAACAAATTCCGTAAGCATTGTATCTAAGAAGATTGCTGTCTTCTGTAGCGTAAATAGAACCGTTATAGTTGTACATATAATCCGAGCCAATCAAACCAGATTTCCAAGGTAAACTAACAGCTGAACCACCTGGAAAGTTATATACATTTATAACATTCCCTGTGCCGGCACCAACACTTGATGTAACATAAAAATAATCAGTTAAAATAGTTAAACCTGTGTATGTTGAATTAGAGCAATCAACGACACGGGTACCAACATTGTTAGACGGGGGGTTTGTTAGGTCTATAAGGTACACGCAGTTTT
>Ga0209230_10000426_pt1 | contig 16544 bp, 8 predicted proteins | sample LakOntMetagenome_FD_187467 | JGI IMG/M metagenome (GOLD analysis project Ga0209230, IMG submission 187467) | Freshwater and sediment microbial communities from Lake Ontario - Sta 18 epilimnion Metagenome (SPAdes) (version 2) | ecosystem: Environmental > Aquatic > Freshwater > Lentic | place... | reverse complement strand
GGCGCAAAAAATGTGCGTAAAAGATAACATCATTAAGGAATATGAAAATTGTAGCGTAGTCAATTTCAATCTACAATTCTACAAAAGGATTCTCAAAGCTCTCAATATCAACCCCAAAACCGTTTGTAAATAGTAATAATGATATTAAAAGTTAAAAATAATTATATAATATACATTAGATTATCGGAGATTACATTAGGGTTTGCTTTATCTCTGGCAAGTTGAAAGTAGAAATCCATTTTCCTTCTACCTCGCACATACACTCTTTCCAAGCATTATTTTCAGAAGTACGGTCGGGTCTTTCTACTTGATAATGTGTTTTAGTAAAATGATACAATTTTTTATATATTTTTTCATTATATATTATTCCATTCTTAGATGAATCATAAAAACCAACCCAAGCTTTATTGATACCAATAGTATGAGAAATGCGTTGTCCATCCATAAAACATTTTGCCATATCACGGCATCCGCGGGACTCTACAATCTTATCAGGATTTATTCTTATAAACAATTCTTCATCTTCATCTTCTTCTCCGTCTTCTTCATCCTCTTTACGGGGTTCTTCCCACATTTCACCATCCATCAAATCAAAGAACATAAGAACTTCTTCGGGCGAAACCTGAAAGAACTCTCTTTTAGGATTAACTCTAATAGTATATTGTTCAAGAAGCTTATGAAGTGTTTTTTCTTTTTGATAAGGATTACTGACCTTTTTAGCAAACTCTATTTTGTAAGGCGCAGGAGGTCTCCAAGTATCCGCGACATTAGCTTCTTTCAATCTAACATCGGGAGTTCTCATAGTCATACCAATCTTTAGACTTTTCAATTCGGGATTTGAGAAACAGTAGATAAATCCGTATTCCATTTTAGAGCTTTTCTCAAGATTAAAATCTATCTCTTGCGTTTTACTCAGTCTTTAGGATTATAGGGGGTATAAAAAATAAACGCAAATCATTTTTTACTCTAATATTATAAATTATAGACCATTTTTATAATACTCTATCTATATTTCATCCAAATGTTTCCTAATAAGTTCTTGCCTAATACTATTATCTCACCATTCTCTATTTTGGCTCTCCCTTCCCAAGGCCTCGTTTTTTCTAATTTTTCGTCGCTACATCTCATAGCCGGATGTATCAAAATCTTATTTCCGCTTTTTAGCAAATCTTCTCTTACTTCTTCATAATTTGCCGATTTCCAATTACATATGCTATGTTGAACATCTATACTAATTGAATGCCATTTTTCTAACTCATCGCGACTCAATAACAGCCCCTTCTTACCTCCCATTTTCTTCGCACAGGCACTCGTTTTATATTGCGAAGGCTTCATAAATGTCTTACCATAATCTATAAGCTCGGTCTTTCTATTTTTATCCTCGCATAATTCTCCAAGTCTAGTATATTTTTCTCCTTGAAAACAATACTCGCCACTTTCATACACTCTTTCATTATTGTCCGCCATAATTACCACGTCTTTTTCCCAAAAATTACTCAGCGTTCTATACTCTTTCTTCGCTGAAAAGAAAGTTATAACAGAATTATTAAGAAGAGTTTTGCTCATAGCTTTTATCGGCTGTAATAAAATAATGTAGTTGTATTGAGTCAATTTTTCGCCTTATGCCTTGCGTTAGCACGGCCTAATCGGAATCGCTTGATGTTTCTGAGGATGAATCGCCTGAGTTGTCGGAGTTATCTACGGAACCCCCGCTGGTGTAAGGTTCAAAGCCGGAACTCATAGGTTCGCTCGTATTTTTTAAAATATGCGGGTCGACCAGCGTCTTTTTAGAAATATTGTTAAGTTTGCTGTAATCATTATCGGTAATACCTATCATAGATAGAATATCCGTGTTTTCGTCCATAGATAAATAAATCAGCGTCATAGAAAACACGAATATAATGGCAAATACTATAATATTGTTAGTTGTAAGTAAATCAGCTGATATATCATATTTTTTATTAGGATTTTCCGATTCCTCGTTATTTATATTTATATAATGATAAATACTAAATAATATTACAGAAATACAGGAAGCGTATAATATTAATATATACATTATCTATTTATTTTTTTTATAATTCTTATACGAAATATTACGCGCCACGAGAATACTCTAGGCTATACTTTTCAGCACGCCACGAGCAATTTATTTTTCCTTAAAACATTTATTGATGTAATCAAGGATGCTCTTGGGCTCTTTGAACTTGGCGACAACTCCCTTTTTCTCCTTTTCAATCGCCTTCAATTTAAGTTTAAGCCCCTTTATCTCCTCCTTATTAATTTTTTTATCAAGTTTAGGTATTTTCTCATTAATTTCTTCAATCTCATTATTAAGATTGCCCAATTTATCTTCCAAATTAGAAGTGCTAACATCAATATTACATATAATATCATTCATTACAGGATACGCGAACTGGCTTTTGTCATTGCTCCTGTCTATATAACTTATTAAGCCCGCGATGTTATTCATTATATCTAATATTTTATTATCGTTAATTATACCGTTATCATTACAGTATTTTGTTTTAAAATCGTCAAAGTTTTCAGGCATTCTTTCGTCATTTTCCAATAACAGATTGAGTATCTTGATAGAACTCATAGGGTCTTCGGTAATAGGCGTAGCAGACATAATAATTAATCGGAGAGAGTTCTTTCCGGATACTGAATAAGAACGCTGAATCATATCCTGAAGTACCGCAGGATTAGGCTTTTCAAGAGCCGACAAAGAATTGCTATATATCTTGTGAATCTCATCAATTATTATAAGCGTCTTCATGAAAGGGTCTTCCTTCCCATTAATTTTCACCATCTTATCATAAAACTTATTTTTCCCTTTAATCATATTAGTAAATTGCTTGTATGATATAGGTTGTATCCAGCTATCTCCTAACAACTCCAATCGTTTCGCTCTAAGCTTGGGAATCTCCTTGATTTCGCCACTCTTCAACTTCTCCTGTATTATTACATTACATATGTTGTCAAACATATTCTTCCATATATCTTCTTTCAGTGTATGTCGCGTAACCCATAATATAGTATAGCCCTCCTTATTAAATGTATTGGTAGCCGTAGCGATAGCCGTACAAGTTTTCCCAGAGCCTACGCTGTGATACAAGAAGATGCCCTTGTATGGCGATTGTGGCGTGAGATATTTTTGGACAAATAATTGCGTATTAGAAAAGGATACAATCTTATTTTTCTCGGCCTTCTCGTCGTCTTTCTTTAAGTCGGCTATACATTTATTTTGAATAATAGGAATATCCCAATAATATTTCTTATAATTTTTAAAGATATATTTATTTAAATCTATGATATTCAGTTTGGTCTCAGGAGGTTTCTCCTTCTGTCTGTATTCTTTCATATTCTCGTTGATATATTTGTATATTTGTATGTAATTCTCACTATTTATTTTGTTAGCCCGCGATATCTCTTCTAATTTATCTAGCAATTTGTTGCCGTTTTTCTTAAAGAACACTTGTTTATTCTTCCATATTTCGTTAATAGCATCGCAATAATCTTTGCGCCTACTTATATGTTGGCATAAATCTGTTTTAGGAAATTTCTTATTAAAAGCTTTGATTAATATAGAGTCTTCAATATTAAATCGGATTTTCTTTTTAAAGACGCCTTCCCACGATTTATTATCATTTTCGTCTGAATTGGACTTTTTAAAATCCTGTAAATGTTTTACATATTCTATTTTAATAACTTGAAGAGCCGCTGTAATTAGTAAATTATCCGGGTTAAAGTCGCCTATATTATATTCCAGAATGCCTTTGCAATTCTTTTTACAATCAATGATATCAACATCATTTCTATAAGTCCCGCGAATATTATTAATTTTAATAATGCTCTTGTTATTTCCAAAACCCGTATTGTTTTTAATGTAATTTAAAAATCTATTATTTTTCGTTGAAATAAAATGGATATTTTCAGTGAGTGGCAAATCTACAGCAGAGGCTATCATAATATCCTCCAATTCTGCAATAAAGTTTAGGATACTTATATTCTCATTGCTATGTTTAATAAATAAATCGTGCACTGTCATATTATCATCGTATTTTATATTGTATCTATAAATATTTAGAGGCCAGCCTACATTAGGTATAAAAGGTAGTCCCGATTGTCCGCAGTATCGCGTGCCTCTTCCAATTACTTGCGTATTTTCTGCTTTCGTTATTAGCGGCTCCAAGATATGCATATATTTTACATCAAATACATCAATCCCTTCCTTAAATCCCGAATCTAATATTAGAAAACGCATATTTTTACCATAAACATTCCCTTTTTCTCCTGTTTCGCGATTATTCATAATGGCCATCATATTTTTTTTGAGACCCACACTCAAAGGCTTCTTATTAACTACGGATTTTGTCAATAGGCCGAAAGTATTGTAATTATCTTCATCTGCGTATTTCGTTTTTAATACGCCATTATTATAAACAGGTTTAAAATTGTTAGCTATCATAGCAGATGCTAACATTTTTGCACCATTACTGCCTTCAACATCACTGTATATGATATGTTTATAATATTTGCCATCAGCTGCCATATCCTTATCGTCCAGCTCTTTGATTTTGTTCAACATATAATTAATTTTAGGAGACATAAATGCTAAATCTTTTAAAACGCTTTCTTTATTAAACTTATCAGAATCAAACTTATATTCAGGCTTAACGTGTGCCCATGTACTTGTATTACGAATACACAAGGCTTTCTTTGGTATATTGTTATTCATAATTCTATAATAAATAAACATAATTAAATAAATATTCGCAAAGAAGGTATAAACATATAACTATATTATAATATATACTTTCGCGGATTTCGCATTTTCATAAGTAATAGAATAATGAGGACTGAATTAACTATGAAGCCTTTGAGAGATATTATAGATAATTATCAGATACCTGAGTTGCAGAGGTTAGTTGATAACGGGCATATTGTAAGTATGGTAGAAGACCAAAAGAGCGAATATGATAAATATAAGTCTTTTTCTATGCTACAGAGTTTCACGATTGCCTATATTGTTGAAGAGAAGAAGGGGTATATTTTAGACGGACAGCATAGAGTTGAGGCTTACTCGCGATTAAAGAGCGAAGGATATGATATTGATAATATCCTCGTGCCGATTGTAAAATATAATGTCGGGAGCATAGAGGAGGTTAATGAATATTTCAAGAAAATCAATAAACATTCTCCAATAAAACCCATATTAAACCTTGTAGCTGTAGAAAAAATAATTTTACAATGTTTAGTAGATAGATTTACAACTAACTATTTTAAAGGCGATTATTCTGATAGTATCGTAGGAAATGTTGAAAAAAACTATCAGTGTCCTCATATATCTCTGAATGATTTAGGGAAGCATATAAAGGCGAGGAATATCGTAGGAAAACTCGGAAATAGCAATAAAACTGAGAAAGATTTGTTTAATTATATATTGAGTGTTAATGATTATCTTGAAAGCATCTCGGCGCATCAGTTAGACCCGACATACACGAAAAGATTTGAGAAATGTAAAAATAAGAAGGAGAAGGAGCGATGTAATAACGTATGTTATTTGGGGGTTTTCAAAAATTACGAGTGGCTTGATTTGGCTTTACACGCTTTAATCAATTCGCTTGATATTAGCAATATAGGAATGCGGTTTTTTCAAGATGTCTTGGCTAAAAATGATAGAAAGACGATTCCTTATGAACTCAAAAAAAGGGTATGGCATAAATACAATAATAACGATATGATCGGGAAATGCTATGTGTGCGATAAGAAACTTGATATCAAAGATATGGAATGCGGGCACATAATAGCTCACGCATTAGGCGGAGAGATGACATTGAATAATTTGCAGCCTACTTGTAAAACTTGCAATCGCGATATGGGAGTTATGAATCTCAACGAATATAAACTGCTTTTCAAATAGATACTTATAATACTTAAGAATAAATAAAAAATGATTATTATTTTTAACACAATTATTATCATAATAAATGCTAGTAATTTTCAAAATCTCAAGTATTCTATTGATGGCTATCTTCTATTCCTTCTCGATCTCCAAAGTGTTCTCTTTCAGTAGCCGGCCGAATATTATGAGATGCCCCAGTTATCCTAATATGAATAGCATATACAATTATACATACAGCTTTCAAAATATAGACGCTGTAATGTGTAGTAATTATAAATATATCATTAATGATAAAAAAAAACGCAATATATATCTAAGGCTACGAGAGAATATGGTAAATAGAAATGTATATTTGTAATGTATATTTGTTGCATATTGTTACATATTGTTATATATATCTTATATAAATAAGATTAGTATTAAATAGATATTAATTTTTATTTTTTAGAGCGTATATATCTTCATAATACTTGATTCAATAATATAACATTTATTATGAATGAACTTTTGTATCAAGTAATTGTATTTATTAGCAGGTTGCTATGCGTCTCTCTCCTGATATTTAATAAATCCTCTAACCTTTTTAATCTCAATTCTTTATCATTATTCATTTTAATTAATTTCTTAACAGCACCATATAATGCATAGTTTATTTGTCCTATATCTATCGAAAGCATATCTGGAATATTTAATTCATCGCTATTATAACTATTTGTAAATACTGACTTTGGAAATATATCTTCTATTTCCTGTGCTATAAATCCTAATTGATTCGTATCCTGATTACCAGTCTTAAACTCTTTAATATAATTAAACCTATATAAGTTTATTTTATGTATATTTTCATAACATTTATCATATGAAGCTCCTTCTATGTTTTCTTTTATCCTTCTGTCTGATGTTTGCGACCAATTTGCAAGATTATTAGCACGATAAATATTACCATTTGTTCCTAACATTTTAATATAATTTTCTTCGTATCCAGCATATGAATATTTTACAATAAAATCATCATTATAGTTACCTATTTTAAAATCATATTTGCCATCATCAGAAGTCCCTCTTCTCAATTCTATGACACAACTTCCTGATCCAATATTATTAATATTTAAAGTGGTGTTATAAGAAATATCATTAAAAATATGTAGTCTACTTTGAGGATTTGTTGTACCTATTCCAACATTTAAAGTATTGGTATTGTATATATTATTTCCTGATGTAGCCCATTTAGGAAATCCTCCTGTATAAGATATAACACCGTCATTTATAGCTATTGAAGTACTATCAACTTTAACACCTCCTAAAACAGAAGTAGATGCTGTTGGTAATGTATAAGGAGTATGAGTAGATAAAATACCGTTTGCATCTATTGATAAATTATTACCAACTTTAATACCTCCTATAACAGAAGATGATGCTGTCGGTAATGTATAAGGTATATGAGTAGATAAAACACCACCAGTTATTGATAAATTATTACCAACTTTAATACCTCCTATAACAGAAGATGATGCTGTTGGTAATGTATATGTAGTAGGCAGAGTGATAATAGATAAAATACCGTTTGCATCTATTGATAAATTATCGCCAACTTTAATACCTCCAATAACAGAAGATGATGCTGTCGGTAATGTATAAGGTATATGAGTAGATAAAACACCACCAGTTATTGATAAATTATTACCAACTTTAATACCTCCTATAACAGAAGATGATGCTGTTGGTAATGTATATGTAGTAGGCAGAGTGATAATAGATAAAATACCGTTTGCATCTATTGATAAATTATCGCCAACTTTAATACCTCCAATAACAGAAGATGATGCTGTCGGTAATGTATAAGGAATATGAGTAGATAAAATACCATTTGCATCTATTGATAAATTATCGCCAACTTTAATACCTCCTAAAACAAGAGATGATGCTGTTGGCAATGTATATGGAATAGATGCGGGAGTAGTTAAAATACCATTTTCATCTATTGATAAATTATTACCTACTATAACACCTCCTAAAACACCTCCTAAAACAAGAGATGATGCTGTTGGTAATGTATAAGGTGTATGAGTAGATAAAAAACCATTTGCATCTATTGATAAATTATTGCCAACTTTAATACCTCCTAAAACAACATCTGACGCAGTTGGTAATGTATATGTATTATTAATTTTAAAATCATCACTGATTGAAATATTAGTACCTGCTGAAAGCTTGTGATCTAAATTACTATAACCAAAATTAGCATTATTAATTTTATATTTAGAATTTAATGGAATATTAATATTACCACTGACTTCTAATCTATTATCGAGAATACTGTTAATATCAACACCAATACCAACCTTTTGATTTTTAAAAATTAATGCTTTATAAGGATTTATTGTACCTTTATTTTCTTTATAATTAATATTACTATTTCCTAAAACAATAGGCATAATTGCTTTAATAGTAAAGGCTTTCTATATAAATAATAATAAAAAAAGAGTATTTTTACTGTCCTTAGGTTTTCTATGCTTACATAGAAAACGATAAATGATAATAAATATATATTTTGTAATTTGAGAAGTATATTATACTCATTTCAGTATGAATTAAAATATAATTTAATTTACACTCTCAGTTACTTCAATATTACTTGTATTTGGATCAATATTTAACAAATCTTCTAACCTTTTTAACCTCATTTCTTCATCATAATTAATTTCCATTAATTTCTTAACAGCACCAAATAAAGTATAGTTTATTTGTCCCATGTCTATTGAATGCATATCTGGAATATTTAATTCATCGCTATTATAATTATTTGTAAATACTGACTTTGGAAATATATCTTTTATTTCCTGTGCTATAAATCCTAATTGATTAGTATCCTTGTTACGAGTCTTAAACTCTTTAATATAATTAAAGCGCTTTAACTCTAATCTATCTATATTTTCATAGCATTTATCATAAGAAGCGATTTCTATATTTTCTTTTATCCTTCTATCTGATGTTTGCGTCCAATATAAAGAATTATTAAAATTATAAATATCACCATTTGATGGATCAAATTTAATATAATCGCTATCGCTTCCATTAATTGAAGATTTTACAATAAGATAACCATAAAGATAACCATTTCCATCATAGTTACCTATTTTAAAATCTCTATTGGCATCACTCGAAGTCCCTCTTATTAACTCTATTATAGAATTATTTGTATTTTGAATTATCAAACTACAAGTACTACTACTACTATTTTCTTCTAAAATATGTAGTTTACTTTGTGGATTAGATGTACCTATTCCAACATTTAAAGTATTGGTGTTGTATATATTATTTTCCGATGTACCCCATTGCGGAATTCCGCCAGTATAAGATATAACACCTGCATTTATAGCTATTGTAGTTCCATCAACTCTAATACCTCCTAAAACAGAAGTAGATGCTGTTGGTAATAATGTATACGGAGAAGGAGCAGATAAAACACCGTCAGTTATTGATAAATTATTGCCAACTTTAATACCTCCTAAAACAGCACCTGATGCTGTTGGTAATGTATAAGGAGAAGGAGCAGATAAAATACCTCCTGTTATCGATAAATTATCACCTACTCTAACACCTCCAATAACAGAATCAGATGCTGTTGGTAATGTATACGGAGTATAAGGAGGAGCAGATAAAACACCGTCAGTTATTGATAAATTATTACCTACTTTAATACCTCCAATAACAGCACCTGATGCTGTTGGTAATGTATAAGGAGGAGGAGAAGATAAAATACCGCTCGCGTCTATTGATAAATTAGCACCTACTCTAACACCTCCAATAACAGTGTCTGATGCTATTGGTAATGTATACGGAGTATAAGGAGGAGCAGATAAAACACCGTCAGTTATTGATAAATTATTACCTACTTTAATACCTCCAATAACAGCACCTGATGCTGTTGGTAATGTATAAGGAGGAGGAGCAGATAAAACACCGTCAGTTATTGATAAATTAGCACCGACTCTAATACCTCCAATAACCGCATCTGATGATATTGGTAATGTATATGATGGAACTGATAAAATACTGTTTGCATCTATTGATAAATTATTACCAACTCTAATACCTCCAATAACAGCATCAGATGCTGTTGGTAATGTATAAGGAGAAGGGGCGGATAAAACACCGTCTAATATTGATAAATTATTACCTACTCTAATACCTCCAATAACAGCACCTGATGCTGCTGGTAATGTATATGTATTATTAACTTTAAAATCAGCACCTATTGAAATATTAGTACCTGCTAAAAGTTTATGATCTAAATTACTGTAACCAAAATTAGCATTATTAATTTTATATGTAGAACTTGAAGGAATATTAATATCTCCATTAACTTCTAAACTATTATTGAGAATACTATTAATATTAACTCCAATACCAACTCTTTGATTTTTAAAAAGTAATGCATTATAGGGGGTTATTGAATTTTTATTTTCCTTATAACTAATATTACTATTTCCTAAAAAAATAGGCATAATTACTTTATTACACAAAGGCTTTCTATATAAATAATAATAATTTATAATAAAAAAAACAACATGGAAGATATTCATATTCGTATATATTTGTTTTCTTTTTACACATTATTATACACAAATGTCTATATTTTACCAGAAAAAAGTTAAAATGGTTTCTTAAAGTTAACTAAAGTTAACTATGAATGAAATCTTGCATATTTGTAGGGTCTTCTTCCTATTGTAATTATACTCTTCAATATTTAACATATTTTGAATTGAGTTACTATCTTTATTAAGTAATTGTATCTAGTATCAAGTTGCTATGTGTCTCTCCCCGGATATTTAATAAATCCTCTAATCTTTTTAATCTCAAATCTTTATCATTTTTAATTTCCATTAATTTCTTAACTGCACCATATAATGTATAGTTTATTTGTCCTATGTCTATTGAATGCATATCTGGAATATTTAATTCATCGCTATTATAACTACTTGTAAATACTGACTTTGGAAATATATCTTTTATTTCCTGTGCGATAAACCCTAATTGATTAGTATCCTTGTTACCAGTCTTAAACTCTTTAATATAATTAAAGCTCTTTAACTCTAATTTATCTACATTTTCATAGCATTTGTCATAAGAAGCTCCTTCTATATTTTCTTTTATCCTTCTATCTGATGTTTGCGTCCAATATAAAGAATTATTAAAATTATAAATAGCGCCATTTGTTCCTAACATTTTAATATAGTCGCTATCACTTCCATTAATTGAAGATTTTACAATAAAATCCCCATTATAGTTACCTATTTTAAAATCTCTATTGGCATCACCAGAAGTCCCTCTTATTAACTCTATTGTAGAATTAACGGCTGGTGGTACTGAACGATATCTGATTATAACTATACCTGAACCGCCATTTGCTCCATTTTCTTGACCACCAGCACCACCTCCTGCAGCACCACCTCCTCCACCTCCCCCACCTCTATTTGCAGTACCCGCGACCGCATAGGAGGGAGTATTGGAAAGGGCGTTGGAAACCCCTCCATTCCCACCTCCGTCAACACCAGAACCATAAGTACCTTCTGACCAAGTACCACCTCCTCCTCCACCACCATAAGTAGAAACAGTTCCAATAATAGAGTTTGATAATCCAGAACCACCATTACCACCTCCAGAAGTTGAAGCATTTAAACCATTCCCTGCGGCACCTCCACCACCACCTCCTCTATAATTATTGCCCGCCCCGCCATTTCCACTTACACTATTTCCAGTACCTCCACTATTACCTCCGCTTATACCACCAGAACCACCACCACCACCACCTCCACTTGAATAATTGCCAGAAACAACACTACCTTCCGTCGGTGTTGTTCCGGTTGTGTATTGATGCCCTCCTCCTCCTCCTCCACCAGCAGCAAATAAACTAATAAATGATGCATTTGTAGATGTAATTGAAGACGTAGAACCATTCCCTCCTGTTCTAGCTGCTGAATTACTGCTACCAGAGCCACCATTACCAACAAATACAACACAATTCCCGACAGGTAAAGTTACATTTGTTTTATATATAACATCACCCCCTCCTCCTCCACCTCCATATTGCCCTCCACCACCACCACCACCAACAAGTAATATATCACAATTAATGCCACCAGTAGGAACTGCAAATGTATAATTTATACCCGCTGTTGTAAAAACCATATACCTTTCATTTGTGCCTATTGCTGCATGTGTACTTGGACTATTACCAGAAAAGGTTGCAATAAAAGGTGTTGTAGATATAGGTCTATTATTTTGAATTATCAAACTACAAGTACTACTACTTTCTTCTGAAATATGTAGTTTACTTTGTGGATTAGATGTACCTATTCCAACATTTAAAGTATTGGTGTTGTATATATTATTTCCCGATGTAGCCCAATTAGGAATTCCTCCTGTATAAGATATAACACCTTCATTTATAGCTATTGTAGTACCATCAACTTTAACACCTCCTAAAACAGAAGTAGATGCTGTCGGTAATGTATAAGGAGAAGGAGCAGATAAAACACCTCCTGTTATTGATAAATTAGCACCTACTCTAACACCTCCAATAAAAGTAGGATATATTACACCGCGATATCTAATAATAACTATACCTGAACCGCCAGCTGCCCCATTTAACTCCCCGGAAACCCCACCACCTCCACCTCCTCCACCACTATTTACAGTACCTGCAACTGGATAGTCCTGATATCCACCACCACCACCACCATCAACGCCATAACCACTAGTACCACCATTCAAACTACCACCTCCACCTCCACCACCATAAGTAGAAACAGTTCCAAGAATAGAGTTTGATAATCCAGAACCACCATTACCTGCGCCAGAATCTGATGCATTTAAACCATTCCCTTCTGCACCTCCACCGCCACCTCCTTTATATTGTCCATTGTTACTCCCGCCATTTCCACTTACACTATTTCCAGTTTCTCCATATGCATAACCATAACTGGCACCACCACCACCACCACCTCCGCTTGAATAATTGCCATCAATAACACTACCTGCGGTCGGTGTTGTTCCAGGTGTTTGATTATACGACCCTCCTCCACCACCACCAGCAGCAAATAAACTAATAAATGATGCATTTGTAGATGTAATCGAAGACGTAGAACCATTCCCTCCTGCATTAAAATTGTCATTCACAAAACCACCATAGCCACCGTTACCGACAAATACAACATAATTCCCCGCAGGTAAAGTTACATTTGTTTTATATATAACATCACCACCACCACCGCCACCTCCATAACACCCTCCACCGCCACCACCACCAACAAGTAATATATCACAATTAATGACTCCGTTAGGAACTGTAAATGTATAATTTATATCTGTTGTTGTAAAAATCATATACCTTTCATTTGTGCCTATTGCCGCATGGGTACTTGGACTATTACCAGAAAAGGTTGCAATAAATATATTTTTTTCTGGTGCTATTGGTAATGTATAAGGTGTAGAAGTAGATAAAATACCATTTGCATCTATTGATAAATTATTACCAACTCTAACCCCTCCAATAACAGATGATGCTGCTGTTGGTAATGTATATATAATTGGTGCAGGAGCAGATAAAACACCTCCTGTTATTGATAAATTAGTACCTACTCTAACACCTCCAATAAAAGCAGAATCTATGACAGTGCGATATCTAATAATAACTATACCTGAACCGCCAGCTGCCCCATTTTTTTCACTATCGTATCCAGCACCACCACCTCCACCTCCTCCACCACTATTTGCAGTACCTGCAACTGGATAGGTGCCGTATTGCCCTCCATTGCCACCTCCGTCAACACCAGAACCACCAGTACCACCCGACCAAGTACCGCCTCCTCCTCCACCACCATAAGTAGAAACAGTTCCTATAATCGTGCTTGATAATCCAGAACCACCATTACCTGCACCAGAAGATGAAGCATCCAAACCGTTTCCTACTGCACCTCCGCCACCACCTCCTTTATGTTGTGAATTGTTACTCCCGCCATTTCCACTTACACTATTTCCAGTTTCTCCATATGCATAACCATAACTGGTACCACCGCCACCACCACCTCCGCTTGAATAATTGCCATCAATAACACTACCGGCAGTCGGTGTTGTTCCAGGTGATTGATCATACGACCCTCCTCCACCACCGCCAGCAGCAAATAAACTAATAAATGATGCATTTGTAGATGTAATTGAAGACGTATAACCATCCCCTCCTCTATTATAGTCACCAATACCACCATTTCCACCATTACCAACAAATACAACATAATTCCCAGAAGGTAAAGTTACATTTGTTTTATATATAACATCACCCCCCCCACCTCCACCTCCATAATTCCCTCCACCGCCCCCACCACCAACAAGTAATATATCACAATTAATGAATCCGTTAGGAACTGTAAATGTATAATTTATATCTGTTGTTGTAAAAATCATATACCTTTCATTTGTGCCTATTGGCTCATGTGTACTTGGACTATTATCAGAAAAGGTTGCAGTAAAGGCTGTTTTTGCAGTTGGTGCTATTGGTAATGTATAAGGTGTATAAGTAGATAAAACACCATTTGCGTCTATTGATAAATTATTACCAACTCTAACCCCTCCTAAAACAAGAGATGATGATGTTGGTAATGTATAAGGAGTTGGTGCAGGAGCAGATAAAACACCTCCTGTTATTGATAAATTAGTACCTACTCTAACCCCTCCAATAACAGATTCTGATGCTGTTGGTAATGTATAAGGTGTAGAAGTAGATAAAACACCATTAGCTATTGATAAATTATTACCAACTCTAACCCCTCCTATAAAAGTAGAATTTATGACAGAACGATATCTAATTATAACTATACCTGAACCGCCAGCACCACCTACACCACCTACACCACCATATGCTCCTGCTCCGCCACTTCCTGTATTTGGAAGAGCATTTCCTCCATTAACAGGATTTCCTGTAGCAGGTACTAAACCACCTCCTCCATCACTTCGAGTTGTAGTTCTATTTGGAAATGCATTTCCTCCTCCTGCATAAAATGTGTTCGTTCCAGTAATATTTACTTGAACGCCATCACCTCCAAAACCATCCCCGTCAGTGCTACCAACTTCTCCAGCACCACCACCACCCCCACCCCTGCTGCTCGCAGTGGCTTTTCCTCCATTAAAACCTCCAGCTACATAACTAGTACCATTCCAAAAAGTATTTCCTTGTGTTGCTAATCCTCCATTTTGCCTATTGTGCCCTCCTCCTCCTCCTGACCCGCCGTTACTACCCGTCTGCGAAGCAGTAGTAGCACCTTTGCCTCCTCCTCTACCAATCAATTGAATGTTATCAAATGTAATATTATTGTCATTGGAATCTGTTATTGTACTATTATTTCCATTTGTATTAGAAGCCCCTCCTTTACCAACATTAATTTTATATGTACCCGCATTTAAAGTTTTATTAATCATATAAACTATGCCTCCAGCACCTCCTCCCCCCGGTTCATTACTACTGCCATCTCCGTTACCACCCCCACCACCACCACCAACAATTAATATATCACAATTAATGCCACCGGTAGGAACTGTAAATGTATAATTTATATCTGTTGTTGTAAAAACCATATACCTTTCATTTGTGCCTATTGCTGCATGGGTACTTGGACTATTACCAGAAAAGGTTGCAATAAAGGTTGTTGTTGCAGTTGGTGCTGTTGGCAATGTATATGGAATGGGTGCAGGAGCGGATAAAATACCTCCTGTTATTGATAAATTAGCACCTACTCTAACACCTCCTAAAACAGACACCGATGCCGTTGGTAATGTATAAGGAGTGGGAGCAGATAAAACACCGCCTGCTATTGATAAATTATTACCAACTTTAACACATCCTAAAACAGCATCTGATGCAGTTGGTAATGTATATGTATTATTAATTTTAAAATCAGCACCTATTGAAATATTAGTACCTGCTGAAAGCTTGTGATCTAAATTAGTATAACCGAAATTAGCATTATTAATTTTATATTTAGAACTTGAAGGAATATTAATATTACCACTGACTTCTAAGCTATTATCAAGAATACTGTCAATATCAACGCCAATACCAACTTTTTGATTTTTAAAAAGTAATGCGTTATAAGGATTTATGGAATCTTTAGTTTCCTTATAACTAATATTACTATTTCCTAAAACAATAGGCATAATTACTTTAATAATTGAGGCTTTCTATATAAATATTATAATTATTTATAATAATAAAAAACAAGGATGTTTTATTTTAGTAATAATGTTATTCAATTTAGCAACTTTATTTTTCATATCTAAGGCTTAAATATGTAAATGTGTATATTTTCAGTTTCTAAGGTTGCATAGTCTCTCTCTTGATATCTAATATTTTCTCTAATCTTTTTAACCTCAATTATTTATCATTATTCATTTTAATTAATTTTTTTGCTGCACCATACAATGCATAGTTTATTTGTCCTACTTCTATCGAAAGCATATCTGGAATATTTAATTCATCGCTATTATAACTATTTATAATTGCAAATATTACTATTTCCTAAAACAATAAGCATAATTGCTTTAATAGTTAGGCTTTGTATAAAAAAAATTATAATAAGTA
>Ga0209230_10000425_pt1 | contig 16548 bp, 15 predicted proteins | sample LakOntMetagenome_FD_187467 | JGI IMG/M metagenome (GOLD analysis project Ga0209230, IMG submission 187467) | Freshwater and sediment microbial communities from Lake Ontario - Sta 18 epilimnion Metagenome (SPAdes) (version 2) | ecosystem: Environmental > Aquatic > Freshwater > Lentic | place... | reverse complement strand
ACACCCTTATTCAGGTGATGGACATGTTAGGGCGCGTGATTACGAATTTAACGGATCGTGATTATGCTGCTGGAACCTATACGGTTGTATTTGATTCTGGTAGTCTTCCTGCTGGGGTATATTATGCGAGGTTGCAAAACATGTCTGTGCAACAGGTGCATACGATGTTAAAAGTCAAATAGGTTTGCGTTCATATTCTTGCTTACTTTGTATCATGGAAATTAGTTTTAATACACCAGCCCTTCTTTTTCCGGCCATTAGTTTGATTATGCTAGCCTATACCAACAGGTTTTTAGCACTCAGTAGTAGGGTTAGAAGCTTGCATGATAAATACCAAAATCAAGAGCAAAAACATATCATACACGGTCAAATAAAAAATTTACGCTACCGCTTAAAGCTTATTAAAAATATGCAAGCACTTGGCGTGGTTACCTTTTTAGGATGCATCCTTTGTATGTACCTTATTTATGTTCAGTATATGTTAGCTGCAAATATTGTTTTTGCAATCAGCTTAATTTCTTTTTCTGCTTCTTTATTACTTTCACTTTTAGAAATTCAATTAAGTACCAAGGCGCTTGAGTTGGAGCTTAGTGATATGGAAGGTCTCGAAGATCCTTCTGTAATTGAATACTTTAAAAAGAAATTTGGTAAAGAATAAGACGCCCTATTTAGCGCGTTACTTTTCTTTCTCCAATTTGTTGACGCCACATGGCAAAATAAAGTCCTTTTTCGGCGAGTAGTGCTTCGTGTGTTCCGGTTTCAACGATCTGCCCTTTTTCTAATACATAAATACGGTTGGCATGCATGATGGTACTTAACCTATGCGCAATCATCACCGTAATTTGCTCGCGTTCTTCAGAAATAGCATGAATGGTTCTTGTAATTTCTTCTTCTGTAATACTATCAAGTGATGAAGTTGCTTCGTCAAAAATAAGTAAGTGCGGATGTCTGAGTAGTGCACGCGCTATCGACAATCTTTGTTTTTCACCACCACTTAGTTTTAAACCGCCTTCACCAATAATACTATCTAGTCCTTGTTGAGCTTTGGATAAAATAGAATGGCAACTTGCTTTTTCAAGTGCTACAATCATTTCAGCATCGGTAGCACCAGGGTAAACAAAGCTTAAATTTTCTCTGATGGTACCCGCAAATAATTGTGTATCCTGTGTAACAAAACCAATTTGATTTCTGAGTTCTTCAAAATCAATATCACTTTCTTTGGCACCATTGTATTCGATATGCCCAATTTGAGGTCTATAAAGGCCTACCAGTAATTTAACAAGGGTACTTTTGCCTGCACCGGAAGGGCCTACAAAGGCAATGGTTTCGCCTATTTTAACGTCAAATGAGATATTGTCAAGTGCCTTAAACTGTGCGCTTTGGTGTTGAAAAGAAACGCCCGAAAACGAAAGGGTTTGAACAGCACCAACATTTGTTGGATGTTCGGGCCTTGCTTCTACTTCACGACTCATGAGTTTATGAAAATTTTGAAGCGATGCTTCTGCTTCTCTATAACTTAAAATGATGCTGCCAATTTCTTGAAGTGGTCCAAAAATAAAGAAGCTATAAAATTGTAACGATATTAATTGGCCTACCGTTAAAACGTCTCTATAAATAAGCCACATGAGTGTAAAAGTGATTACTTGTCTTAAAAAATTAACAAGCGTCCCTTGTATAAAACTGAGAGAACGAATACTTTTTACTTTTTTAAGTTCAAGTCCTAAAATTTTATAGGTATTGGTATTGAGTCTTTTTACTTCTTGGTCTGTTAAGCCTAAGCTTTTAACAAGCTCAATATTTCGTAAGCTTTCGGTGGTGGTGCCTGCAAGTGCAGTGGTTTCACCAACAATTGCTTTTTGAATTACTTTAATTTTTTTACTCAGTAAATTGGTAACGGCGCCAATCAGTAGTGCGCCACCTAAATAAATTGGCACAATCGACCAGTGTAGTCTGGTTGCATAAATAGATACGAAAATGACACTTACGATAATGCCAAATAGCACATTCGTAACATAGCCAATAAATTTTTCGGTATCGGCTCTTACTTTTGTTAAGATGGATAGTGTTTCACCACTGCGTTGATCTTCAAAATCTTGATAGGGTAAACGCATAGAGTGCTGGAGCCCGTCGGTAAATATTTTAGCACCAAATTTTTGTATCACTACATTCACCGTATAATCCTGAAAAGCCTTTGCTAGCCTACTTACCATGGCTGTGCCCACAAGTAAAAAAAGCATACCCATGATGCCTTTGATAAACTCGCTTTCAGATCTAAAACTACCGTCGGCATTGGTTTTTGCATGATTTGCAAACTGATCAATCAGCTTCCCAAATATCATGGGATCAAATAAAGAAAAGGTTTGGTTAATACCTGCAAGTAGTAACGCTAAAAGTACAAGCCCTTTGTAGGGCTTTAAATAGGTGATGAGTAATTTCATAATAGAGTATAATTATTCAGCTGCTGTAGCTGCTTCGTTACAGGTAGCAATAAACGCTAACATTTCTTCACGACCTGTTTTTAATTCGGCGCTTGTTACAAAATGGCGCGGTAAAAATTGCCAGCTCTCTTTTAAGAGATTAAAGAAGCTTTCAATATTTCTTTTAACAACGCCAGGTTTTTCTTTGTCAATTTTAGTAAACACGAGTGTAAACACAATGCCCCAACTATCCAATTGACTAATAAATTCTAAATCGTTTTTTTGAGGACCATGTCTACTATCAATCAATACAAAAACTTGTACAAGGTTTTCTCTCTTTTTGAAATAGCCTTCAATCATTTGTTCCCAGCGTCTTCTATCTGTTTGGGATCTTTTGGCATATCCGTATCCTGGTAAATCAACAATAAACCATTTGCTTCTTGGCGCTTTTGCTTTAAGGGTGCTCTCTATTTCAAAATGATTGATAAGTTGCGTTTTTCCGGGCGTACCAGAAGTTTTCGCTAAGCTCCTCTGACCAGTAATCATATTAATTAAAGAAGACTTACCTACATTACTGCGTCCTATAAATGCATATTCGGGCCTGTCTGGCTTCGGGCATTTATCAAAACTAGGGCTAGAAACCAAATAGCTGGCTTTTGTAATTTCCATGCTGCAAGTTAACAAAAAGCCCGCTTAGTTTAGTAAGCGGGCTAATTAAAGGGATAGACCAGGGTCTATTAATTCTTTTTCTTGATTAAACTATCAATAGGATAAGTTGCTTTCATGGAATCGAGTACAGACTGTGCCCAGTTCGTTAAAACAACCCTTTCTTCTTGGGTTAATTTTGCGTCGTTGTGGATCAGGCTATAAGATTCAAGTGGCATTTCACCTTCTTTTACCTGCTCAATCACTTCTTCCATTTTATGGTATTGCTTGCGCAGTTTATAATTGGCAAAATCATCCAAATTAAAATGTTTTTTACCATCTACAATATGGTCATTGATCCACCAAGCAAGCGGTTGAACACTGGCATACCATGGGTACTTTGAGTTATTGCTATGACAATCATTACATGCTTTTACTAGAATAGCATCCACTTCTTTGGACACAGGATAAAGCGTTGCAATATTTTTTGAATGGTCGTCTGAAATATTTTTTTCGGGTATAAAGGCTTGCATCACAATCAGTACAACAACAAGTGCAAGTCCTATTTTTTTTAGTAAACTCATGGGGGTGTAATTTTTATATTAAAATATTGCCGGTCATTTCTGCCGGTATTGGTAATTCCATTAATTGTAAAACAGTAGGAGCAATGTCTCCAAGCTTACCTGCTTTAAGGGTTACTTTTAAGTCATTATCTACTAGAAATAAAGGTACCAAATTTAATGTATGCGCCGTGTTAGGACTTCCGTCTTCGTTGATCATAAAATCTGCATTGCCATGGTCTGCAGTAACAAGTAGGGTATACCCATGTGCAAGACCCGCTGTCACCACTCTTTCTACACAGGCGTCTACGGTTTCCACGGCTTTAATAGCTGCTTCAAAAACGCCTGTATGGCCCACCATATCTGCGTTTGCGTAGTTGAGGCATATAAAATCTGCAGATTCTGCTTCTATTTCTGGCACCAATAAATCGGTGATGCCAACGGCGCTCATTTCTGGTTGTAAATCATAGGTTGCCACTTTAGGAGAAGCCACCATAATTCTATTTTCTCCTTCAAAAGGCTTTTCTCTTCCACCGCTAAAAAAGAAAGTAACGTGCGGATATTTTTCGGTTTCTGCAATTCTAATTTGCTTTTTACCATGCGCTGCCAACACTTCGCCTAATGTATTTTGTAAATTATCATTTTCAAATACCACATGCACGCCTTTAAAGGTTTGATCGTACTGGGTCATGGTGGTATAATGAAGTTGTAATGGCTGCATGTTAAATTCAGGGAATGCTTGTTGCGTTAACACTTCTGTAATTTCTCTACAACGGTCTGTTCTAAAATTAAAACAGAATACTGCGTCGCCTTCTTTGATAGCAGCAACAGGTTCGTTATTATCATTTACAATAACAGTAGGTAATAAAAATTCGTCGGTGGTGTCTGCAGCGTATGCGGTTTCTAAAGCATTGGTAGCGCTCGTTGCACGGGGTCCTACACTATTTACTAAACAATCATAAGCAAGCTTTACTCTTTCCCATCTTTTGTCACGGTCCATGGCGTAATAACGGCCACTGATGGTAGCGATGGTGCCCACACTATTTTGTAAATGCGCTGAAAGTGTCTTGATAAAGCCTAGTCCACTTTTTGGGTCTGTGTCTCTACCATCTGTAAAGGCATGTATGTAAACCTGGGTAAGTCCATTTGCTTTGCAATAATCGCAAATAGCGGTTAGGTGATTGATATGTGCATGCACGCCGCCGTCACTAACAAGTCCCATTAAGTGCAGGGGTTTGTTATTTGTTTTCGCGTAAGCTACTGCTTCTAAGAAGGTGGGGTTGCTTGCAAGTTCGCCCGTTTTAATCGCAACATTGATGCGTTGCAACTCTTGATATACGATACGGCCGGCACCAATATTTAAGTGCCCCACTTCTGAATTACCCATTTGACCTTCTGGTAGGCCTACGTCTTCGCCACAAGTAACAAGTGTACTGTTTGCGTATTTTGTATAGAGGCTATTTACAAATGGCGTTTTTGATTGTTGAATGGCATCAGACATTTTTTGTTTGCCCAATCCCCAACCGTCCATAATGACGAGTATTACTTTGCGTTTCATACTACAAATTTACAACCTTTATTTTTGAGGCAAAACGTCAATTTTAAAGGGTTTAGTCGCATTAATTGCTGCATCTTAGTTATTTTTGGGTGAGTCAATTAAAACCAGACCATGAAAAAGTATCTATTAGGCCTTTTGTTCCCACTAATGCTGTTAACCACAGCGTTTGAAGGGCCTTTTCAGGGAGATGCAGATATGGTTGTTGGCGCTTTAAAATCTGGGAATCCGATAGACATCGCAAAACATTTTGCAGTGGTCGTAGACATTAAATTTTTGACTGCTCCTGAAGATAAAATTGTTGCAACTGAAAAAGCTGCCGAAAAGCTTGCTGCATTTTATGCCGAACATAAGATCAAGGGTTTTGAACGTACCGCCCAAAGAGAAATTGGCAATACCATGTATTTGACGGGTAAAATTTTAGGCGCCGCAAAAAATTATAACATTACGCTGATGCTCATGAAAAAAAATGCATCGCCTTATCATATTGTAACCCTTCGTATTAATTAATTACTGCTTTTATTTTCATGAGTAAAAAAAATAAATCAGACGCAAGAGGGTTCATTTATAGTACCGATCCAAATTTTAGCTTTGAGCCGGAGCCAGACGAAATACTTGAAACCCTGCCGCCAGCAAAGCAACCACTTCGTATAAGACTAGACACCAAACATAGAGCGGGCAAGGCTGTTACGCTCATTACAGGATTTATTGGCACCAACGAAGACGCAGAAAAACTAGGCAAACAACTTAAAAATTTTTGTGGAACGGGTGGGTCTGTAAAAGACGCTGAAATGATTGTGCAAGGGGATCAGCGCGATAAAGTATTACAATGGTTGTTGAAAAACAGTTATACTGCTACCAAAAAAATATAGCAGATCCAGACTTTAATAATCGATTTCTAATTTCAGTTTTTCTTTTAATTCTTTTAACAGCGGATACTGCTCACTAATACGTTCAAATTTTTGTTTGCTATTTAGACGCATGTGAATGGGCACGTCTTCTTTTTCTGTGGCGTCAACGATGATGCTAAATTTGATTGACCTATTATTAAACGTAGAAAATATTTGGTCAATGAGCATCATGCGCTCTTGTTCAACAAACTTTTGAGCTGTTAAACCAGGTACACGAACCGTAAAATGAATATCGTTTTCTATTTCAAGTACTGCCATTTTAAAAGTTCCAGAGGCAGAGTGTTTTTGCTGTGCTTCTAGGGTGGAGCCATAAGCGTCCCAACAAGCCTTGAGCTTTTCGATATTTAAAGATTCTGCTTCTTTTACCTCTTCAATAGCGTATTGATCGCCATATTTTTCACGTAAAGCACTTAATAGATTCTTTTTAGGACCTGTAGTTATAGCAGGCGCTGTTGCTGGAGTAGAAGTAGCTACTGCTTTTGGAGGGGCGATTGGCATACTTGCAGCCACACTCGTATCTATAGAAAGGCTTGGCTTGTTAGTAGTTGAACTGTTAGGAGGGGTAACAACTTGAATAGAAGGAATACTTCTTGTTTTAATGGCTACTGGTCCGTCAATCCGTTTTTTTTTTACAATTGAACCATTTTCTGAGGCAAGCTCTATAGCTTCTTGTAAAAAATTAAGTTTAATGAGCGTGAGTTCTACGTGTAATCTTTTGTTACGCGCCATTTTATAATTGATCTCTGCTTCATTTAAAATATTCAGTGCACTCACTAAATACGACATACCCATAGCTGCTGCTGCAGAAATATATTTTTCTTGCATGCCTTCAACTACTTCTAATAAAGGGGCCGATTTAGGGTCTTTACAAACTAGTATATTACGAATAAATTCCGCAAACCCATTGAGTACCATATCTCCTTCAAAACCTTTTCTGTTGATTTCATCGTAAAGGATCATGGATGCCGCTAAATCCTTGGCCTGCATGCTTTCTAGCATTTTAAAGAAATAGTCTTCGTCTAAAATATTTAAATGCTCAAGGGTATTTTGATAGGTTAAACTACCACCTGTAAAACTTACAATTTTATCTAAAATGCTGAGTGAATCACGCATACAGCCTTCGCTCTTTTGTGCAATTACTTGAAGTGCTGCACGCTCGGCTTTAATAGATTCTTTACCTGCAATTTCTTCTAAGTGTTCTACAGTATCGTTGTTGGTGATTCTTTTAAAATCAAAAATTTGACAACGGCTTAATATGGTTGGAAGAATCTTATGTTTTTCGGTAGTTGCTAAAATAAAAATCGCATAAGAAGGCGGTTCTTCTAGCGTTTTTAAAAATGCATTAAAGGCACTAGCACTTAGCATGTGTACCTCATCTACAATATATACTTTGTATTTACCAGCCTGCGGTGCAAATCTTACCTGCTCTACCAGTGATCTAATATCATCCACCGAGTTGTTACTCGCCGCATCTAGTTCATGAATATTTAAAGAAGTGCCTGCATCAAAAGATACACAGCTGTTACAGGTGTTACAAGCTTCACCATCTGGAGTAGGACTTGTACAGTTGATGGTTTTAGCTAAAATTCTGGCACATGTTGTTTTACCAACGCCTCTTGGTCCACAAAACAAAAACGCATGCGCGAGTTGGTTGTTTTTGATGGCGTTTTTGAGGGTTGTTGTAATATGCGATTGCCCAACAACGGTATTAAAGTTTTGGGGTCTATACTTACGGGCCGATACAACAAAATGATTTTCCATAACAGGGTTGCAATATAAGCACAACGGTAGGCTTACCCTTATCTAAACCGTACCTTTTTTGCACATGGGTATAATTTTAGCCGTACACCATTTCTGGGTGACGCTCAAAGGGCTTAGTGGAGTCAAATAGGCACCTAAAAGTGACCATTCTGCGGCTTGGACTGGCACCTAAGCTTTTATAGATATTGAGCATTTTTGGATTCCAATCCCCAGCCCATCCCATTTCGTAACGGTCATACCAATCTTTGTTTTTAATCAGTAGAGAGCATTCCTGAATCATAAAGCTGTCTATACCAAGTGATTGATATTTAGGAACAATACCGAAAGCTAGTCCAGTTAGTTGTTTGTTTTTGCCCGTTTTTGACATGTATAACAAACGAAGTTTTTCGAACCAGCCTAGTTTACCATTAAAATGTTTGAAATATTGATTGAGGTCCGGAATATTAATGAACATACCAATAGGTTCTGCTTTGTAATACGCAAACCAAACAAGACGTTCATCCATAATGGGTTTCATGGTTTTAAAAAGCTTGATCACTTGTTCTTTGGTAACTTCTTTGGCCTCGCCATGTTGCGCCCATGCGGCGTTGTACACCGTTGCAAAGTCGCCAGCATATTTTTCAAGCTCACTTAATTTAACATGCTTGGCTACATAGTCGGGCTTTGCTGCAAAACGCGCGTGTCTTTCAGGAAACCTTGCTGGCAGGTCTCCTTTAACGCTAGTCGCATAATAATACTGGTTATAATAATTTTGAAAACCGTAATTGCTAAAAAGTGTCTCGTAGTATTCAGGATTATACGACATGCCATACATAGGAGGCTTGTCAAACCCTTCTACCATCAGTCCCCACCACTTGTCTCTGTCTCCAAAATTGATGGGTCCGTCCATGGCTTCCATTCCTTTTTCTGCAAGCCAATCTTTGGCGGTATCAAATAATAAATTAGCAGCTGCCTGGTCATTGATGCAATCAAAAAAACCAACGCCACCTGTTTTAAAATCGGTTCCTTTATTGATATATTTTGAATTGGTAAATGCTGCAATACGGCCTACGAGTGTGCCATCATCTGTTTCCAATATCCATCTTTTGGCTTCTCCGTATTTGAAATTTTTATTTTTAAGTGGGTCAAATACGTCATTGACCTCATTGTTTAGCGGTCGAATATAATTAGGATTACCTGCATTGATAATAGCTTGCACTTCTAAAAAATCTTGTGCGGTAGCTGCGCTCGTTACTTCAATTAAATGCATCTTATTTCTTTGATTCAAAGTTATGATAAGGATATTAGAGTTGGGGCTCTTCTTTTTTAAATAAAATACGTTCCATTTTTTTATCATGGTCGTAAATATCTTTTCTAAATTGTAAAATGCCATTGCTGTCTACCCAGCTTGTAAAATATGCCATAAAAACGGGGATTGTTTTTTTAAGGGTCACCCATTTTTCTTTTTGTTGGTGCATGGCCGTATCTATTTTAATAGCTGTCCAACTGGTATCATTTCTGAGTAGATATCCGGCCATTTTACGCGCGTCACCTAATCTAATACAACCATGGCTTAAGCTCCTGTTTTGCTTTGCAAAAAGGTGTTTGCCTGGTGTATCGTGTAAGTAAATATTATAGGCATTTGGAAATAAGAATTTTACAAGACCTAGTGAGTTAGCTGCACCCGGTAATTGTCTAACAGTAGGCACATCGCCTGGAATGGTGATCTCCATATTTTTAGCAGCCAAGTAATTTTTATTTTTTCTCATGCCAGGTAAAATTTCTGCTTTCACAATACTTGGCGGCACATTCCAGTAAGGGCTAAAAACGATATATCGCATTCTGTTACTAAATATAACCGTGTTATTGGATTCTGATCCTACAATAACGGGCATTTTAAATTGAATTTTACTGCTATCAAAAACAAGTAGTTGATAGGCAGGAATATTTACAACAATGTAATTACTATCTAACATGGCGGGCATCCAACGTAAGCGCTCTAAATTAATGGCGATGGTATTTACATAGTCTTGAATGGGTGTGCCAATGGCTTTTAATAAGGCTTTGTCAATGATACTACTTGAAGCAAGCCCCATTCTTTCTTGGAATTTATTAATGGCAATGCCAAGTGTATTGCTATAAAGCGATGTGGTATCAGTGCTTTTAAAATCGCCTAATAAATGTAGCTTCTTTTTTACCTGCCTGATAACCGGCACCATTTCTCCCTTTTTAATTTTTATGTTGGAGGTGGAAATATGTATGCCCGTATCAAGTGTTGCAATGGTAGAGAGGGCCGTAAAATTTTCGAGTAAAAGTTTAAAATTTTGACTACCCGTATTAAATCCCATTTTTGTAGCAGGACTAAGCCAGTTTTTTAATTGATGGGCGAGCGTTAATGATTTTTTTGGAATACGCCAATTGACTGCATCAGGATCCATATCACTGGGCATTAGCCAGTTGTCTGCGTATTTAAAAAAAGAAAGGCTTAAGGATAACTCAATTTCTGCCGCTCCATTATTTTGAGAAAAATTTTGTTTGGTTAATCTCGTAATAAAACTACTATCAACCGTATTTGGCGCAAGCTTGTTTACGTGTGTAATAAAATCTTTGGCAGTTTGCTTTATACCTTTTGACTGCATCCAAACATATTGATGATTGTTGGAGCTGTAAAATTCCTTAAGCGTAGCACTGTATTTTTGATCTACTTTATTTTTAGCAATAAAAGAATCTATAGAAGCCTCTGAAATACTGTCTTTTTGTTGGGTGCCATAGAAATTACCCCAGCTATTTGTTGAGCTTAAGAGGGTTATTGCAAAAAGCATCAAACTAACAATTAAACGACTGCGAAGGGATGAATGAGTTGCTTGCATGCAGTTATTTATGGGTGCGTTTAATTTTTATAGATAAGTAATGCAGCTGCTACCATACCAGCGGTTTCTGTTCTAAGTCTTGTGTCACCAAGGCTTACAGGGAGGTAGTTAGCGCTTAGCGCTGTTTCAATTTCAGAAGGCGTAAAATCACCTTCGGGTCCAATCAAAATACTCGTATCGTTGTTCGTTGGCGCGTCTTTGAGTTCTGTTTTATTGCCATCTTCACAATGTGCAATGAGTTTTTGAGCTGCAGGATGTTCTTTTATAAAAGTAGCAACGGATAACGGCTCTGTTAAAATAGGTAGCCATGTTTGTTTACTCTGAATAAGTGCTGCAACAAGTACCCCTTGCATGCGTTCTTGTTTGAGGTTAGACCGCTCGCTTCGCTCGCAAATTAACGGGACAATTTTTGTCACGCCCATTTCTGTCGCTTTTTCTAAAAACCATTCAAAGCGCCCCGTATTTTTTAAAAGTCCAATAGCAATGCAAACATTTTTTATAGGACGAGGGGTGTGTGCCACCGAATCAATTTTTACGACCGTCTTTTTTTTATCGGGCTCTACAATACTTGCTGTGTATAGGTTTCCGATGCCATCTGTGAGGTGTAGGCTTTCGCCGGCGCGCATGCGTAGCACTTGTACACAGTGTTTTGACGTCAGTTCACTTAACTCAAAGTGGGTGCTTGACGCTTCAATGCTAGGTTCAAAAAAATAGGGTAGTGCCGACATGATATTTGCTAAAAAATAGAAAAATTAAAACGGTGTTTCGTTGTCAAAGCCTTCATCAAAATCACCCTCATTCATTTTGCTTTCTTTTTGAATAAATAGTTTAGCGCTGTCTTGAGCACCTGTGCCTGCCGTGCTTCCAGGGGCTACGGGTTTCCAGTTGCTGGTTCCAAATCCAGAACCATCGCCATCCCATTCTTCAAATTTTTGAATGTCGAGTTTGGCGCGTAGTTTAATGGTGTCGAGTTGACCATTTCTATGCTTCGCAATTCTTACGTGCGTTTCTCCATGTGTGCTTTCGCCCATATCGTTACTCATAACTTCGTAGTATTCTGGACGGTAAATAAACATAACCATATCGGCGTCTTGTTCAATTGCTCCCGATTCACGAAGGTCACTAAGCTGTGGCATTTTACTTTCCTTTCTTGTTTCCACCGCACGACTTAACTGCGAAAGTGCAACAATTGGAATGTTTAATTCTTTCGCAAGTGCTTTTAAACTTCGAGAGATATTTGAAATTTCTTGTTCACGGTTATTGTTTCTATCACCACTACCGCTCATCAATTGTAGGTAGTCAATAATGATAATGCCAACCTTGTGTTTGTTTACAAGTCGGCGTGCCTTGGCTCTAAATTCAAAAATATTTAATGCGGCGGTGTCATCAATATAAAGTGGTGCGCGCTCTAGTTTTTTTAATCCCTTTGCGTGTAGTTGTTGATATTCATAATCTTCTAGTTTACCCCTAGAAATTTTTTCCATTTTAATTTCACTCTCTGCACTTAAAATACGTTGCACAAGTTGTGGCGCACTCATCTCTAACGAGAAAAATCCAACAGGGACAGGCTTTGTAGGGTGTAATGCTGCATTGCGTGCTAGGTTAAGTGCGAAAGCGGTTTTACCCACAGAAGGTCTTGCCGCAAGAATAATTAAATCGGTAGGTTGCCATCCGTATGTGATACGGTCTAGTGTTGGGAATCCAGTTGGCACACCAGAAATATCTTCTGTTTTAGTACGTAGTTCATCAATACGGTTGATGGTTTTGGCAAGTACTTGACCTATTTCTTCAAAATTCTTTTTAAGATAATTGTTGGTGATGTTAAACATTTTTGTTTCACTTTCATCTAGTAAATCAAAAACGTCGGTGCTGTCTTCGTAAGCGTCACCAATAATTTCACCACTAATTCTGATGAGTTCGCGCTGAATAAATTTTTGTAAAATAATTCTTGCGTGCGCATCAATATTTGCAGCTGATACCACCGAGTTGGTAAGCTTGGTAATTTGATAAGGACCACCTACAAGGTCTAGTTCATTTTTTGATTTGAGACCTTCTACCACCGTTAAAATATCGATAGGCACACTGTCATTTTGCAGCTGCTGCATCGTTTTAAATATGAGCTGATGCGCTTCTACATAAAAACATTCAGGCTTAATAATTTCTGATACCGTATCAAAAGCGCTTTTTTCTAGCATGATTGCACCCAGTACTGCTTCCTCTAATTCTTTTGCTTGCGGGGGCACTTTACCATAGAGCATGCTGCTCATGTCTATAGATGGCTTTCTAGTTTTGCGGTTGGTATTGGTAATCTTAACGTCCATTTTAGGGTTGCTTTACAAAGTCGAATAATTGACTGCATTTGATGCAGAAGAGAGCGAATATGCACCAAGATTTGCGCTTTTTCAAGTATTTCTTCGCTATTTTTCGTCCACACGGAACACACCGTTCCACGCAGGTTTTTACTGCGCTATCCACACAATTTACTACTGTTATCCACCAATATCAAAACTTATTCCACTAAATAAGGCCATTATTAACAAATCTTGTGCAGAAAGAAGTATTGGATGAATCTGCGTTTTGTTCTCACGAAAGCGTAGCATTTACGGCCATAAAAACTTATTTTTGAGGCCCTTAAACACGTATAAGCAATCATGACCATAAGTTATAACTGGCTATCTGAATACCTGCCTTGGAGCATTGAACCCGAAAAATTGTCTAAAATTTTAACGTCTATTGGTTTAGAAGTTGAAAGTTTAACGTTTTATGAAAATGTAAAAGGTGGACTTGCCGGCTTAACGGTTGGAGAAGTGCTTACTGTTTCTCAGCATCCCAATGCCGATAAATTAAAAATTACCACCGTAAATATTGGTGCCGAAGCCCCACTACAAATTGTATGTGGTGCATCCAATGTTGCCGTAGGACAAAAAGTAATTGTAGCTACTATTGGCACAACCATTTATCCAAGCACCGGCGATCCTTTAACCATGCGTGTTGCAAAAATTAGAGGGGAAGAAAGTTTTGGAATGATTTGCGCAGAAGACGAAATAGGACTTGGTAGCAGTCATGACGGCATTATGGTTTTAGCAGCAGACACTGTTGTTGGAACGCCTGCTGCCACGCTGTTTGAGCCCTATCAAGACTGGGTATATGAAATTGGTTTAACACCCAACCGAATGGATGCGATGAGTCATTACGGTGTTGCCAAAGACGTGTGTGCTTATTTAACGCACCACGAAAAAGAAGCAAAACCAGTGGCTCCTTTTCCATCGTCATTTACTCCCGATCAAAATAATAAAACGATTGCTGTTAGCATCGAAAACGAAGCAGCGTGTAAGCGTTATGCAGGTATCGAATTAACGGGCGTAAAAGTTTCCGAATCTCCAGCTTGGTTAAAAAATAGATTAACCGCAATTGGCGTAAGACCTATCAATAATATCGTAGACGTTACCAATTATATTTTACACGAAACCGGTCAACCCCTACATGCTTTTGATGCTGCTGCTGTTACGGGTGGTAAAGTGATTGTAAAAAATGTGCCTGCTGGTACTGCTTTTACAACCCTTGATACCAAAGAAAGAAAACTACAAGACTCAGATTTACTAATATGTAATGCCACAGATCCTATGTGCATTGCGGGTGTGTTTGGTGGCGCTGCAAGTGGCGTTCATGCTGGCACGACGTCTATATTTTTAGAGAGTGCTTGGTTTCATCCAACGACTATTCGTAAAACGTCTTTACACCATGGACTCCGCACCGACGCTGCTACTAGATTTGAAAAAGGAGTTGATATTGCTTCCACGGTTTCCGTATTAAAAAGAGCCGCGTTACTTATTAAAGAAGTGGCTGGTGGTAGCATCAGTTCTGAAATTACTGATATCTATCCGGCAGTTACGCCTAAAACAGAAGTTGCTGTTAAATACCATTATATCAAAAAATTAAGTGGTAAAAACTACCATCCCGAAGCGGTTAAAAAAATCTTGACTGCACTGGGTTTTGAAGTGATTCAGGAAGGTATTGATGAACTCCGTGTTGCAGTGCCTTACAGCAAACCAGACATTAGTATCCCTGCCGATTTAGTAGAAGAAATTTTACGTATTGACGGTCTCGATAATATTGAAATCCCAACCACCATTACCATTAGCCCTGCTGTAGAAGTAGCTAGTGCTAAGGAAGTGATCAAAGAAAAAACAACACAGTTTTTAGTAGGTAAAGGCTTTGTAGAAATCTTTACAAACTCTATTACCAACAGTCAATATTTTACGCCAGCTGTTTTAGAAACAGCCGTTAAAATGATGAATAATTTAAGTGCCGATTTAGACGTGCTTCGTCCATCGATGCTTGAAACAGGACTCGAAACCATCGCTTACAATTGCAATAGACGTAACCACAATTTGCGTTTGTTTGAATTTGGTAAAACCTATGCTACCAGTGGTTCTGGTCAGTATTCAGAAAAGGAACATTTGTGTATTTACTTAAGCGGTTTAGATACCGAAGAAGGCTGGCGTGTTAAATCCAAAGAGCAAGACCTTTTAATGGCTAAAGGCATTTTGCAGGCGATAGCTTCAATTACTGGATTACCCTCTATTAACTGGTCATTAGACGATACTGCAAAAGATAGTGCGAGCACCTGTGTTGCTGCAACAGTGGGTGGCATTAAAATTGCTACCTTACAAGAAGTGTCGCCTAAAAAACGTCAACAATTTGATATCAAACAAGGCGTTGTTTTTGTAGATATAGATGTGGCCTCGCTTGTTACTGCCGCCGAAAAACAAAAAATTGTTTACAAAGAAGTATCTAAGTTTCCAGCCGTACAAAGAGATTTGGCACTGGTAGTAGACCGTGCTGTAACCTATGCTGCTATTGAACTTGCGGTGGGTACGGTAAAACTTCCTAAGCTAAAAGGCATTCGTTTATTTGATGTATTTGAAAGCGATAAATTAGGCGTTAACAAAAAATCGATGGCACTTAGCTTTACATTTGTAGACGAAGAAAAAACCATGACCGACACCGAAACGGATAGCATGGTATCAAAATTAATTGGGGCTTTTGAAAAAGAATTAGGTGCCGAAATCAGAAAATAAGCACTTATATTTATACGCATATTTACATGTTTGAATTCGAAACACATATCAAATCTTTGCAAGAAAAGTTGCAGTTGCTGCTAAAAAATCAGCAGCAGCTTCTTCGTGAAAATCAGCGTCTAACCGCTGATTTAGAAAAAGCTACGGGTATGGTACACCAAAAAGAGGATTTGCTGCGAAGCCTTCAACAACAGCTTGATGGTCTTAGCGTAAGTTCTGCGGCTGGCTATTCGGATCAGGAAAAAGCGGCCCTCGAAAAGCGCATTAACACCTACCTCAAAGAAATTGACCACTGTTTAACGCTTCTTAAATAAATAGCATGTCTGAGCTCATCCCTATCAATATCGTTATTGCAGATCGCAGCTACCGCATACGCATTGAACCCGCCGAGGAGGAAATGGTGCGCAAATCAGCCAGTCTCATCAACGATAAAATAGCCGAATACCGTCAAAATTTGGCTGGTAAAGACATGCAGGACTATGTAGCCATGGTGCTTTTGTGGTTTGCCACCGAGCAAAATACCAGCACCATCCACGAACTAAAGTGGAAAGAAGCCGCTGAAAAGATAAACTCTCTCGAAAAACTCATTGATAAAGCGCTGATTTAAGTATCTTCGTTCCTATCCGTTTACTTATTAAAGTAAATCTTCATGTGTATGCGTGAAAGAATGATTGTGAACAACTTAAAAAAAGCTAAAAATGGACCAGACGATTGTCTCTATAATACTTGCCGCCACCTCACTAGTAGTAGGGGTTGTTGCGGGAAGGGT
>Ga0209230_10000421_pt1 | contig 16608 bp, 11 predicted proteins | sample LakOntMetagenome_FD_187467 | JGI IMG/M metagenome (GOLD analysis project Ga0209230, IMG submission 187467) | Freshwater and sediment microbial communities from Lake Ontario - Sta 18 epilimnion Metagenome (SPAdes) (version 2) | ecosystem: Environmental > Aquatic > Freshwater > Lentic | place... | reverse complement strand
CAACGAAGATCATAGAGCCTCTTCAGTTTGCCCTCGGATCGCGGCAATGTTCCAGGTTCGACGACGGATACTTCAACGCTCGTTCCGATTGTTTCCTTAATGCGACGAATGAGCAATTTCGCACTCTCCTCGACAGCCCCAGTCGAAGCTTCTGCACGTCGTTCAATCTTCACGGTGAGCGAGTCCATACGGCCCGCGCGGCTCAACTCGAGAATGAAGTGAGGTGACAAATTAGCCATACCAAGCACAATCTCCTCAATCTGCGTCGGAAAGAGATTTACCCCGCGGAGGATGATCATGTCATCGTTTCGGCCGACAATCTTGGCTATCCTTCTCATGTTCGGTCGAGCCGTCCCTGGCAGTAAGCGTGTGAGGTCGCGTGTGCGATACCTAATGACAGGGAATGCCTCTTTCGTCAACGAGGTGAACACGAGCTCTCCTTCGGTTCCGTCAGGCAGAACCTCACCGGTTTCGGAGTCAATAATTTCTGGATAAAAGTGGTCCTCCCAGATGTGAGGCCCGTCCTTGGTCTCGACACATTCATTTCCAACGCCGGGCCCCATAACCTCGCTGAGCCCGTAAATATCCACGGCGTCGATTGCTAGCCGTTCCTCCAATTCCTGACGCATCTGCTCTGTCCATGGCTCAGCACCTAGGACGGCCACACGCAGGCTTGATGATCGAGGGTCCATGCCTGCCTCCTCCATTGCGTCAGCAATCGTCAACAAGTAGCTGGGCGTGCACATTATCGCCTCGGGTTCAAAGTCCTGAATTAGCTGCACTTGGCGTGCTGTCTGTCCGCCAGAAACGGGAATGACTGTCGCGCCAAGCTTCTCTAAGCCAGCATGGGCACCTAAGCCACCTGTGAAAAGCCCGTAGCCATAGGCATTGTGAACCCGCATCCCGGCACGTATTCCGGACGCTCGAAGGCTACGTGCGACCACCGTCGCCCATACCTCGAGGTCTTTCTCCGTATAACCCACAACGGTCGGCTTGCCCGTGGTACCAGACGAGGCGTGAATGCGGGCAATCTGGTCTGTTGGCACAGCGAACATACCGAATGGGTAGTTCTGCCGGAGATCATCTTTGGTAGTGAAAGGAAAACGGCGAAGGTCTTCTAGCGCACGGATGTCGTCAGGGCTGACCCCTGCTGCGTCAAATTTGGCACGATAAGCAGCAACGTTATCGTAGGCGTGTCTAACACTCCATTGCAGACGGACCAGTTGGAGTTCCGCCAGCTGATCGGCAGTTAGTAGTTCACCCTCGTCGAGTATGGGACCCGCATCAAAGCGTCCATTGTTGACTTTCGCCATCGAAACCGATATCCTGACTGTATTGAGTAAGAACGGTATTACACTAATAGGTAAGCGTACATTTACCTATTGAGAATTGCAACTGCCATTACCACGCAGTAGCGGAGAGTCGACTAGGAAACTATGCCAGACAGTACCAAAATGGCCTTTTCCGCAATGGCAGACTCTACGCGAAGGTCAATCCTTCAAATTCTCAGCAAGGACGTCGAACTTCCGGTTAGTTCTCTAGCGGAACACTTTCCCGATGTGACCCGAGCTGCAATATCCTCCCATTTGCGTGTGCTCCGAGATGCAGATATGGTCGTCGAACAGCGACGAGGCCAGTTTCGTTATTACTCACTCGGCAGCAACCGTGCCGACGACGTTTTGCAGTTTTTGCGAGATGTGTACCAGGAGGACATCAATATCCTGGCATCTGACACGGAGCCCGACAGGCGATAGCACTTGGCCGGCGATCTTAGCTTCTTCGTTACTGCGGAGTCCACTAAGACGCCTAGCGAGCTGTGGCACCAGCTAGCGAGTGGGGACACTTCTGGTTGGCCAATTCTTAGGCACTGCCTCAAGCTTGAGGTAGGTGCAGCCGTGATGTTCAACATTCCCCACCCGAACGGCTCGACGATCGACTCCTCCGGTCGCATTGTTGAAGTGTTCAAGGACGAGCTCGTGAATGTCGCCCAGGAAACTCCTTGGAGCGGACAAATTAGTATCGCCCTTAAACCAGTGGCAGCAGGAACGCGTATCACGGTTAAGGTCCAGCTGGGCTCGGATTGCTTGCCGTGGTTCGCTGTCGCTGCCGAAGCGGAATCCGACGGTCGCAATCCTGGTGGGATCAAGATAGGACTCCTCGCACCACTATCTGGCACGGCCGGACTGTTGGGCCGCGCCGTGGCAAATGCTGCCACACTCGCGGTTGAAGAGCTCAACAGCAGTTCCGGCTTTGGCCGCCGACCGGCCGAACTCGTCGTCGCAGATGATCGCACTGATAAGGGAGCCGCACTTACCGCCTTCAACCACCTCACGGTGACCGAGCGGTGCGACGTGATCGTTGCCTGCATTTCGTCAGCGTCCCTCCAGGCAATTCGACCATTTGCCAAAATGCGTGGAACGCTCTTCCTGGCTGCCGCCATGAGCGAGCACACACCCTCGGGCGAGAACTTTTTTCAGTTCGGGGAAACACCCCTTGACCAGTTGGCGGCATCGGTGCCTCTCATGATGGAACGGACGAACTCCCGGCATTGGTTCATTATCGGTTCTGATTACATTTGGCCGCGGTCGATTGGCATGGTAGCAAATGAGGTAATTGACCGGCACGACGGGGTGATTACTGGAGAGCACTACCAACCACTGGGAGCCCCTCAGTTCGACGAAGTCATCGACCGGATTTCGAAGAGCGGAGCGGATTTGATTCTTTCTTCGCTCGTCGGAATAGATGCGGTGCTTTTCGAACGTGCGTTTTTCGAGTCGGGATTGCGATCAAAATTTCGGACTTTAGCTACCAATTTCGATGATTCCCTCCTTGATCACACCGGTCGCGCGGTAGCAGACGGAATCTGGTCAACGCAGGAATACTTCATGCCGACACTTGCCGATGAGATGGACTCGGTAGCCCGCCGCTACCGGGAAAGATTCGGCGAGCTCGCGCCTCGACTGAGTAGCATGGCGAAGTCCGTTTATGACAGCATCCATCTTTACGCCCAGGCACTGGGAATAGCAAAGAGTGCAGATCCTGCCGACATAAGTTCGGTTCTCCGTTCTGCCCGGCTCGGTGGATCGCGCCTTCTGAGCCGCGACCGGGGGAAGGTGCTTACCACCGAGCTGGTGGAAGTTACGCCTGAGGGCTTCCGCCAGATCAGGACTAACCGCCAATAGGACGCAGTATCATCGAGAAAGTTTCGGCAATCTTAAGTACCTCGCGGTCATCGAAGGGTCGGCCCATAACTGTGAGCCCGACCGGAACAGCCTTGGGGTCTCCCGTTGGAATTGTCACCATCGGCATGCCCATAAGTGCACCTGGGGATGTTTGGCGCGTGAGCGTATCGAAGAGTGGGCGAACAGAACCGTTGAGTTCAATTTCTGCATCTTGTCCCAGCGGAGGTGGCAAGATTTGCACCGTCGGGAATATAATTGCGTGAACTCCAGCGTCGTCCAGCTGAGAGATAAATTGCCTGCGCAATTGCCAGCGATTCGCAGCCGCACGCTGGTAATCCGCTACAGGAACGGGATTGCTGTGGATGTAGGCAAGCACACCTGCGACATCGGGTGATTTTGTTAAAGCCGAAGCCGCGAGTAAGTCCTGTGGAAGGCCCGCCAGACCTGTACCTCTGAAATAAGACCCCAAAGTATGTGGGGTCTCGAACAGTACAACTGTCATATTGGACTGAGCGGTCCGCTCGAAGTGGTTCACGAGGTTCACGGGAACAATGTGCACTCCGGCCTCCCCAAGAGCTTCTAATGCCTCGTCGAATCGTGCCCCAACGGTAGCCTCAAGATCTGATAGATAAGCATCTGAAACACCAATCCGAATTTCCTTCGGCTTGGTTTTTGAGACGTCATCTCCTTCGCCTGTGATGATTTGATCGACAAAGCGCAAGTCATTGACTGTAGTAGCAAAGATTCCAGCGGTGTCTCGCGTCCAGGAAAGGCCAATAATCCCATCTGATGGATACCGTCCCGTGGTAGGGCGAAGGCCAAAAACGCCACAGAAAGATGCCGGTACCGACATTGACCCTCCGGTGTCCGTCCCGATCGCTAGCGGGACAATTCCCCGTGCAACCGCGGCTGCACTACCACCTGAAGATCCGCCAGCACTGAGCGAGGGGTCGAATGGATTGCGCACTGGTCCGTGGGCACCATTATTACTCGTAAGGCCAAAGGCGAGCTCGTGCAGGTTGGTCTTGCCAACAACAACCGCACCCTCCGATCGCAGTGCCGTCACGACATCGGCATTGACCTCGGGCAAGTAATCGAGATAACCCGTGCCACCCGTAGTCGAGAGTCCGGCAACGTCGATATTGTCCTTGACTGCAATTGGGGTACCCGCCAGAACGCCAAGCCCTCCCTCTGAAAGAGAGTCTTGCTCTGCAATGGAGATGAAAACTCCAGTTCCAGCGGATGCCAGGGCTGCCTCTCGCGTCTGACCGAGAGCCACACGTCGTTGCTCGGGGGAGAGAGCCTGCCAGTCTTTAAGAGTCCGCGTATTCATATGTTTGATTCCCTTTCTTTTGTTAAACTGCGAGCCGCCGACTGACGGTCTCGAAGGTATTGGCTGTCACCTCTCCTTGATCAATGACAACGCCCGTTTCCATGACAATCCATCGATCAGCTACTTCGAGGGCCATTCCGATATGCTGTTCAACCAGTAGGACCCCAACTCCACGTGAGGCTGCCTCCTTGATTAGTTGGGCGCATCTATTCACGTTCATCGGTTGCAAACCTTCGCTCGGCTCGTCAAGAATCCAGAGCTTGCCTGGGTTTGCGGCAGTCCGGCCAACCGCAAGCATTTTCTGCTCCCCACCCGAGAGCGTTCCCGCTCGTTGTGATGAGCGCTCGGCTAGGAAAGGGAAACTTTCGGCCGCAACTTCTTTCGAAGATTCAACCAAACGCAAATTTTCCGCGACCGTTAGATCGCGCAGTATTGGTTGGTCCTGGCGTACCGTGCGCATTCCGAGTTGAAATCGTTGGGAAGGTTGAGTCTTAGTCACGTTGATGTCCCCGATAACTACAGTTCCCGCCATCGACTTCAGGGTTCCTGTGATTGCTGAAACAGCCGTGCTCTTCCCTGCCCCATTGCGTCCAAGCAGTGCGACTACCTCTCCAGGCATAATGACCAAATCCAAATCGTTAACGATGCGTGCGCCGGCATAGCCGGCAACAAGTCCATGCACCGAAAGTAATGTCATCAGTTGCCCTCCCCAACGTAAGCACGTGTGACTTCGGTGTTGTTCTCTATTTCCTCGACCGTGCCGGTTGCAAGTACCTGTCCTGCCTGCAGCACGGTCACCGCAGATGCCGCGGAGCGGATCACCGCCATGTCGTGTTCAACCACGACTATTGGAATGTCCAGCGCAGCCGCTTCGGTGCGAAGAATTTCAGCGATGCGTGAAGTCTCACCGGCCGTCATTCCCGCCGTCGGTTCATCCAAGAGAACTAGAGTGGGCCGACTTGCGAATGTCATGGCGAGCTCGAGAATTTGTCGCTGTCCGTGAGATAGACGGACTGCAGGACTGTCAAGCAAACCAACGAGATCGCCAGCCTCAAGGATTCGCCACGCCGTCGAAGTCAGGTCTGCGCGCCACGGCTTGAATATCAAGGCAAACGGATTCACTGTAACTCCCAATCGGGCCACAGCGAGGTTTTGAGCCACGGTAAGTTCAGCGGCAACCGCTGGAGATTGGAACTTGCGCGCAACACCAGCTCGAGCCATCTGCCAGGGACGCAGTCTGGTGAGCTCCGTGTCACCCACGGTCCATTTACCCTCGGATGGGGGCACTGTGCCAGAAAGTGCATTGAGCAATGTAGATTTACCTGCACCGTTGGGACCAATCAGACAATGGACACCTCCACGCACGGAGATGTTGACGTTGTCTACAGCGGTGAACTTTCCAAAGACGCACGTAATCCCCGTTGCCTCGAGAGACTTGCCACCCCCGCCGACTTCATCCGTGGTGGTGGTCAGTATGACAGTCCTTCTCAGGCGCCACCGCTCGGGTAGTCGTTTCAGAACCGCCTCGGCCAAACCGTCGGGTATGAGCACCACAACAGAGATAAAAATTACTCCCATAGCAAGTAACCACACCGACAGAAACTTGTCAGCCAGTTCGTTAGTAATAAAACTAATGACTATAGCTGTCACGAAGCTCCCGATCAGGCTCGTCCGAGACCCAATCATTGCCCAGAGAACAAAGTTCGTGGCCAAGGCCAAGCTAATTTGATCCGGTGCTACGAACTGAGTCTGGGTAGCGAACAGCCCTCCTGCCAATCCAGTAACAACTCCGACAAAGGCGAATGTCCCGATTCGGAAAGCGGGAATGTTGTACCCAGACGAGGCTGCTCGTATAGCGTGTGTTTTTGCAAGAGTGAGTGCGCCTCCGAATGGGCTGCGTGCGACAATGATCAAACTCCACAAGAGACCAACCGCGGCGATTGTAGCAATCACCCGTTGAGCCACAGGGTCCGCCGTCCAAATGTCGTCCAAGTTTAATGGAGGGACCCCGGCGAGCCCGTTGAATCCTCCGGTTATTGGCGTCAGTTGATTGACTACCTCTACTGCGCCAAAAAGCAATACAAAGGTCAGCAAAGCGAAGGTGATGATGTTGACCCGACCTCGCAAGCCCACTAGGCCTACGAGAAGTGATACGACACCGGCGGCAAGTGCTCCGGAGAGTAATCCGAGAATGGTTCCGCCGTCGGGGATGTTTATTCCAAACCACGCGGCGACATATGCACCAATCCCAAATGAGACCGCATGGCCGAGACTCAAAATTCCCGCGAAGCCCCAACAGAGTGCAAGTGCAGCCGTCGCAACCCCATACAGGGCAAATTGAGCGAAAAGATTACCTTGGTAGTCACCTAGTGCGAGTGCAAGCAAAGGCAAAGCCAAAGAAGCCAGCCATGGAATCGAGCGTCGAATCATACGATTGTGCCCTTCGTAGCCGGTCGAGTGGCTGCCAAAACAAGAAATGCCATACCTAAGATCGCAAGCTTGGCAACCAGAGAGTCGACAACGAGAGTCGTAACGTTTTGAACGATCGCAATCGCTAGGGCGGCAACTAGCACCATACTTACTCTGGCGCCGCCAACGATCACCACCACGAACATAACAAACAGATAGGCATTGCCCATTTGTGGCCCGACATTAGTCAGCGGTGCAATGAGCGACCCAGCCAGACTCGCCATAGCGGTGCTGACTGCAAAAACTAGGAGCTTCAGACGCCCCGATCGGATACCAAGAGTTTCGGCTAAGTCACTGTCGGCTGAGACAGCTCGGACTTTGACACCGAGTGGTGTAAGTGTGAGAACGAGAAGTACCGCACCAATTACTGCAACCGATACGCCAATCAGCACCAGACGGTAGAACGGAAACTCGGCACCCCAAATTGAAACCGAACCGGCAAGTGGATTCTCAATAAATTGGAAGTTCTTCCCGAAGATCAGTTCAACAACCTGGCGAATCACAATGCCAAGACCAAACGTGCCGAGAATTGCGAGTTCCGGCGCCCGCGCGAAGCGACGCAAGAGGCTTACCTCGGTTAGTGCTCCTAGCAAAAACCCAATAACAATGGCCGCGAGAACTCCGACCAGATAAGGCAGTCCGATCGCCACAAAAGCCAGGACCGTGTAAGCGCCAATCATCATAAAGTCGCCACTAGCGAGGTTGATGATTCCCATCAGCCGGAATGAAAGGGCTAAACCCATCGCGACCAGGGCGGATACCGAGGCGGTTGCCAAGATACCCAGGCCCTGGTCGACGATGAATGCAAAATCCATGGAGTGGGGCGAGCCCTACTTGCCCATGGGTTCGGAGCAGGATTGCTCTGGATCAACTGAATCGAATGTCTTTGCGACAATCGATGCGCCGTCTGGCTGAACTCGAGTCAACACGATGGACTGTGTTGCGAAGTGATCAGGGCCGAATGTGACTGTCCCCGACGGTCCGTCGTAAGTTAAGCCGGAAAGCGCCCCAAGTACATCGACGCTCTTAGTTGACTTGGCAATGTTGGCAGCTTTAGCCCACGCATGGATTGCGACGTAGGTTTGCTCAGAGAGTGCTGTCTGAGGCGGTGCTTCGTCACCAAACTTGGCGTAGTAAGCCTTGAGGAACGCGGCGTTCGCTGCGGTATCAAGGGCTTCGTTGTAAGCCATGGAGACAAACATTCCGTCGGTGATTCCAGCGCCCATTGCGCCAAGGGTGCCGTCTTCATAAATCACACCGAGTCGCTGCACGGCGGAGTTGCCAACGCCAGCATCAAAAGCCTGCTTTTCGAATGTGATTGCGTCACCACCGAAGATGGCCGGGATGATTAGCTCTGCCCCACTTTGCTTAATCTTGGTGATAACGCTCTGGAAGTCTGTGGTGCCGATTGGAACCAATTCCTGTCCTACAACCTCGCCGCCACTTGCTTCGATGTATTTAGCAGCATCGGCAACAACGGTCTGACCCCAGATGTAGTCAGCGCCAAGAAGGAACCACTTGTTTTTTCCGGTCTCAGTCTGAAGATATGGAATCGCAGGTGCCAACTGCTGTGCAGGAACTTCACCGTTGGAAATAACGTTAGCGGAGCAGAAGTTTCCTTCAGCCAACGGGGTGTGAAAGTATGCCAGTCCCGCTGTGCTGGTCACGGGAGCGACAGCATCGCGAGTTGCGCTGTTGTGCTGACCGAAGAGTGCGACGATTCCATCTTCCTGGATAAGTCGCTGTGCTGCGCTAACACCGGCAGTTGGAACACCAGTCTCATCGGCAACCAATAGCTCTAGGAGTTGGCCGTTAACGCCACCCGCCGCGTTGATTTCTTCAACAGCGAGCTCTGCGGCGTTTTGGGTTGGGGGCCCAAAAATACCCGCGGCGCCGCTCAGGTCGGTGAGCAATCCGATCTTAAGAGTTTCAGTGCTAGGCGCAGGAGTTGAACACCCGGTGAGTGATGCGATGATGCCCGCAGCAGCGACAAAAGCCGCCAAGGAGGAACGATGCTTCATTATGTGCCTTTCGTGTTTACTAGTAAATGGGAAAGCAATTGCTTACCTATTCATACACTAGGGCACAGTTCTCGTCAAGCCCAGCACTTACCCAAGAACTGCTGCACCATAGCTGAGGGTCAGACTCTTGGGGGCTCGAGTCCTTCAAACGCACTGTAAATGCACGGTTCTTACGATCGCGTCATTTTTTGCTCAGGATTCCCTTTAGATGCCGTCCCATGGACGGAAACGGAGAAAAACCTGCCTATCCGCTCAGGCTAGCTTGACGAATCAAAATACCCGTATACACGGCCATTTAACCTCTATATAACAAGTAGTCCCCAGCCCTAGGGTCAAACTTGAGCCCCGGTCTAACCTCAAAAGAGAGCTTCGTAGCCCATACCGGAATCATCCGGCAGCGGCCAGCAATCTTTAGCTCGAGCAGTTGGTTGGGGTTTGAGGGCATAGAGAGATAGTAAGTCATAAACCTTTAGGCCTGTGCTAAGTTTCAAGCAATTATCAACAAGATAATGTAAACATTAGGGGGATACAGATATGAAATTCGATGAATCCATAAAAAGTGGATTTGCGAACTATGCCAAATTTAGCGGAAGAGCCCGACGGAGTGAGTACTGGTTTTTCGCTCTGTTCAATTTCCTAGTCTTGTTGGGTGCGCAGTTATTCGATGCAGTACTTTTTGGAAGTACGACAGGATTGTTTTATGTTCTGGCAGCTCTGGGCTTATTTATTCCATCGCTTGCAGTCGCTTGGAGAAGACTGCACGATATTGGTAAGAGCGGTGGATATATATTCATCGTTTTGATTCCAATCGTTGGGGCAATTTTATTAATTGTTTGGCTAACAACAGACTCACAACCTGCAAAGAACCAGTACGGACCAAAGATCAAGTAACGAACCAAAGATTTAGAAGAAAACCCAGGTCAGATTTTTTCTGGCTTGGGTTCTCTTATCTGTTTGAGCTTTGCCAATTCGCCCTTCAGGAAATCAAGTTCGTTCTGCGAAGTTTTGCCATCCGAAATCACACGTTCTAGAGATGCAACTATCTTCGAAAGCTGATTAACCTCTTTGTTTGCATCCTTTTCCTCCTGGCGCGCTTCGTCCATCGCGTTTAGAACAATACCAATCAGAACATTAAGCACAGCGAACACGATAAGGAAGACGTAGGAGAGGAAAAATGGAAGAGCAAGTGGGCTAATGGTCAGTCCCTCCTCTAAGTAGATAGGAAAGTTTTCGAGCGTGAGCAGAATAAACAGGCTCTTCATGCTTGATCCAATATCTCCCCAGCTTTGAGTGGCTTCACTCCCAAATAAGTAGACTCCAGCCATTCCATACAGGAATAGAAGCAAGGTAATAAGGACACTCATGCTCATTAGAGGCGGGATGCTTTTGACGATAGAGGTCGAGAGTATTCGAACCTCGGGTAGAAAACGGAATATACGAATTAGGCGGAACAACCGCAGAAGCCTTAGGACCGTCGATTGGCCCTGGAAAAACGGGGACAATCCGATAACCAGGAAATCAAAGATATTCCAGCCGCGGGTGAAAAACATCCATGGCTTTTTTCCGTAAGAAGCCAATCTCAGGCTCAACTCGCCGACATAAACCCAGAAAGCCACTTCATCAATTGTTGTTGCAGCCCTAATCGCGCCGACTGAAAGCCCTTGGAGTGTCAAGATCCCCAAAGCAATTGCGTTAGTAAGGATTACCGCCGCGATGAGGAATTCGAACCATTTGCTATAGACGATTCTCGCGAGCCACTTAATTCTATATTCGGGAAGATACTCGACACCCCCGTAGGCGTTGACAAAAGTCTGTTGGTCTAGTTCTTTCAAAATACCCCCAAACCCGCATACTTATCTAGCTGTTGGTGCACTTCCCCTGCAGGTCCTCAACAGGCTAACGAGCTTTGGCCGTTATTTCAACCCCATAAGTAGAAAACAGCCCAGAAAGAATCTGGCCGGTTGACGGTGGTGGCATTGAGTGCTAACTTCTAATTCATCTGGGGGAATCGAGCAAGTTAAACCCTCAAATTTGGCCTTAGGGCAGTGGGGGTGGGCATAGTTACGTGATCAATCCTCCAACACCCTCTTCTGGTCCAGGATTACCTCCGGCTCAGCCGATTTTTATTGAATCTTCAGGCGAGCACAAGAAAGCTTCCCTGCTTCCGGTTATTTTCGCATCCCTCACCCTACTTTTTAGCATTGCAATTCAGGTCTTTCAGTATGAGCTCGCGAACAACATTTGGTACTACGCCGGCTATGCTCTTACCCCATTAGTGATCACCATGATTTTGGGTTGGGACTCAATTTCTCAACGTAAGGGCCGCAAAGACCCATGGTTTGAAACCAAACCCATTTACTCAAAAATCCTTCGAGTACTTGTGCTTGCCGGATTTATAGTCGCTGTTTTCCATATTGTTGCAATCGGAATCCAGATTGGTGAACAAGTTGTTCAGTCTGGAGTTAGCGCATGAAAAAACTAGTCGCCAGAGCCGTATCGGCCTTTACGGTTCTTTCAATTGGGTTATTGGGAATTGGAATTACCTCATCGCAGGCAAACCCCTCAGGGGCTCAGTTGTCTGCAGTAGGAGAGCGAGCATTCCAGGACATCACGACTTGCCTCACTTCGGGCAAGGAAAAGGCATTGGATGTTTTTTACCTCATAGATAATTCTGGGAGCTTGTCGTGGACAGACGAAAATGAGATTAGAACTGAGGTTTTAGAGAATTCTCTAGAAGGATTGGCGAATTTTTCTGAACAAGGAATTGAGGTGTCCTACGCTGCCGCATTGTTTGACTCTCGAGTCACTCAAATTCAAGACTGGACGGAGCTCTCTGATCCCTCTCAGGCCATTGAATTAGCTAATTTCGTAAACAATAAAAATCTCGGAAATGCGACCGACTGGGAGCGAGGTTTAGTGTTTGCTAAGTCTGAGCTTGACGCTAGAGCTGATTCTTGCAAGATGCTGATCTGGTTTACAGACGGAGGAATAAATCCAAACGAGACCAGTGAAGGTATCTTCCAATCTTTATCAGTGCTTTGTAGAGCAGGTATAACAAGCTCAAGCTTTGGAACAGACGGCAACTACGGACTTCTGAGCTCGATGAGAGAGTCGCAAATTTCAGTATTTGGTGTTCTGTATCAAAATGACGCGAGCACCCTGGCAAAGTATGAGCAGAAGCTCGGTTCAAAGGCTCAGGACCGATTGAACCTGGAGCACTACCTGATGAGCTTCATGACCCCACTTGTTGAAGGTCGGGGGGACGTGGGGCCAGCAACCTCATTTTTCCCAGTTCCTAGTCCTGGGCCAATCACTTGCGGGGAGCTGGATGAAAACGGTTTTGCACCTGCTGGACAACCCAACGGCGCATTCCTAAATGCGGAGGATCCAATATCTCTGGCTTTTCAGTTCCTCAAGCTTCAGTCGCAGATAGCCGGAGGATCGGGTGTCCCGATTGTTGATGGAAAGTTTGTAATCAACCCCGGAACTGCTGCATTTCGAATTATTACAAGTGACCCTAACTGGCAACTAGCTGGTCCTGAGGGGTCAGAGGTTCAAGGTTCGGCCGCAAACCCCGGTCAGCTAAAGTTGTCAAACTCTGCAGGCGCACAGACAATTGATTTTGACGTTCGTCGAGAAGACAAGTATCTGGGTGAGTGGAGCTTTGATTTTGATCCGTCTCAGCTTGCAGAGCTTTACGTTTATTCAGGACTAACTATTGAACTAGACAGAGATAAAGTCAGCCAGGTAATTGGGGATCGCGAAAACACTCTTACTGGCCAAATAGCACCGACTGCAAATTTCCTTGATCTTCCGGTTGACCTGAGCCTTTTTGAAGATAAGAGCCTGTCGCTGGAGATTCTTTCCAATGGGCTTAGAACCAAAGCAGAAGGCGTTGAAATAGAAGTTAGCAATAATGGGCAATTCAAAGTAGCCAAGTTCATTCCCCCACAAAACAGTGGAGACTTTGAGCTTTGGATCACTCTTACTCTCGGGGGAGACTTCCAGCCAGTTTCTTCAAGGTTCACCCTTGGCTCGATTGACGCAACATCTCTTGCCATACCTTCATCCGATGTGTTTACTCTCTCTGTTCTAGAAGGCCCCACCGGAGTTGCCACCGGTGTGATGAGCCTGGTTGGTCCGACCGCAGCAGAGTCTTCTGAGTTTTGTATTGCAGGATCAGACCTAAGAACCGATGATGCTCAAACAGCAGCCGAGAAAAAGGATCGTCTAGCTGGTTTCTCCTGGAAATTCGATGGCCAAACGGCTGCTGGGTCTGATCTATGCTTTACGGTCGGCAACGGTGAAACCAAAGACATTCAGGTTGAGGTGACCAACCCCACACAAGCCAACTCCCAGGTTGTTTCCATGAGAAACACTGTCAGCCGGAACGGCCAGGCTGAGTTCAGTGCTCCTGTCCGCTTTGAGTTTGAAACCAAGACTCAAGGAAACACCGCGGTAACTATCGCCGTTATTGCCCTGCTACTGCTTCTTGGAATCCTGCTCCCACTACTACTTCTATACCTATTCAATAAAGCCACGACAAAGTTCCTACCCCTAGAAAACACTTATCGTGCCGAATACCCAGTTCTTCTCACCCCTGGATTTGCCCCAAAGGTGGTCGACGCCAGAGGACAAGGTCCGCGCAAGGGCATTCAGGTTGAACCCCAGGATTTCGTAGCTCAAGTTGACCAACCGGCAGCAGCCGAGATAAACACCGGGCTTGGAATGGCAAAGGGCCGTGTGCCAATCATCCCAATCCTTGCTACCTGGTACGAGCTTCAGGCACCTGAGGGGCAAAGAGTGATCACCATGAAATCTGGTGGCGAGAAGAACCCTAAAACTTTTGCTGATGGGGCAAGTTCTGAACTATCTCCAAACATGAACGACAACTGGGCACTTTCGTTCTCGGATGCTGACCTTTTGAAGTCCGAAGACGAAGAACTACCAGGACGTTTGGTTGTTTTTGCCCCGATGAGCAATCTCCAGTCTTACCAAAGCCGCGTGAACGACATACTGCAGACCCCTGGAATCGGTGATCGAGTAACCGAACTTCGCGCTGCCGCCAAGAACGAAGAATTGGCGCAAACAAAGAAGCCAAAATCAGGTAAGTCAAACCCTGCCGCACCAGAGGCTGGTTCATTTACAGTTCCAACAGTTCCAAGTTCAATTCCAGGAACAGGGAAAATGGCTCCTCCAGGGCTTCCAACCATGACCCCAGATTCTTCAGGATCTTTAGGAGCAGCGGGAGATTCAGCTGCACCCACTCCACCGAAGCCAGCTAGCGGAAAACTAGCTCCACCACCACCACCGAGCATCTAAGTTCATAAAGGAAAGTAGGAAACACCATGTTGAGACCATTTCTTCTTGTAGGAGTCGGCGGTTCGGGTGGAAAGACACTGCGTGCTGTGCGACAAGCTCTTATTCTGAAACTTCAGCAGGAGCGATGGGATCAAGGTTGGCCAGAAGCCTGGCAGTTCATCCACGTTGATAGCCCAACGGCCCAGGATGGACTTGAGTTTCCAGCACCTCTACTGGAACGTGAAAACTACCAGTCACTGGTTCCGAGTGGTGTTAACTACGCATCGATATATAATTCGATTGCTCAGCATGCGGACAAGCGGTTCAAGGCGGATATCGAGCGACCGCTACCGAACTCACAAGAAGTTACAGTCCCCGTGGGCCTTGGAGCGGGAGCATATCGCGCGATTGGTAGGACCATAGCGGCTGCTGCTCTTAAGGATGTTCACGCCAAAGCTAAGACTGCTCTTACCAAGCTTCAGACCAATACATCAGTTGCGCAACTTAGTGAGCTAACCAAGCACCTAGGAATTCCGGTTTCGGGACACGTTGACCCGATGGTTATCGTAGTTTCTTCGATTGCCGGTGGTTCCGGTGCGGGTATGTTCATCGATGTGGCAGAGGCTGTCAAGTCAGCTGCTGGCGGCCAGCCATGGGCTGACAGAATTTTTGGAGTTCTTTATGCTCCAGATGTTTTTGCTGAAATCAACAACATGGACGCAATCGCTCCAAACGCACTTGCCGCAATCAGCGAAACTATGTCTGGGTATTGGAATAACAATCCAACCGAATCAACGACTGCTCTTTACAAGAGTCAAGGTGTTCTTACTGCTAATACGGTTGAATATCGCATGGGACCAGCTTTCAACTACATCGTTGGAAGAAAAAATGGCCTAGTTGACTTTATGACTCAGTCAGGTGTTTATAGAGCCACTGCAACTAGCCTGGCGTCTTGGATGACCGACGATAAGATTCAAGATTCTCTTTCTGCGTACGCGGTTGCAAACTTTAGCTCCAAGGCTGTTCCTTTGACAGATAATTCTGGATTGAAGAGGTCAAATCAAGATGCTCCACCGTTCTCCTCTCTTGGCTTTGCTCGTGTGTCATTGGGTATGGAGCGATTCTTTGAGTACTCGGCCGAAAGAATGGCCAAGGAAGCACTTGAGACCATTATGAATAAGCACCTTGAGACAGACCCATCGCTCAAGGAGAAAAATGAAGAGCAATGGAAGGTCTATTTTGCAGATCTAAACGAGGGTCGCTTCTTCTCAGACTCTGGCCTGTACGAAGAAACTGAAGAGAACAACCAAGTAATCGAGGCTTTGATGCCAGATGCGAGCGAATTGCAAGCTCAGCTCAAGGCCGCCATTACATCAATGGTTCAACAGGGAATGCCAAAAGAAGGTCACAGCTTCAACAATTGGGTCTTGAAGATCTGTAACGCATATGAGGTGAACCTTCCAGGAGTTCTAGACGAGCTCACAAAGCTAAGGCACGAGAAGATCCGTGAGTGGGTAGAGGTAACACCGGAGAAGATTCTTATACTAATTTCCCAGACGATCTCCCAGCAAGGGCTACCTGTAACGGTCGAGCTACTGAAGAGACTTGTTGATCAATCCAAGAAGGCATCGCAGGATCTACTGGCTGAAAAGGGACGGCATCTAACTGACGCTGCAAGTTTGCAAAATCTTGTTTCCCAAGCTATGGGTACCGCTGCGACCATGACCGCAATTCCCCCTCAGAACCCAACCGTGGCTCAGGCTATGCACCAGGCGCAAATGGCTTTCTACTGGAGATCCATGGCTGACCTTAAGCAAGAGGCGTCGAACATTTTGGAAGACTTCTCAAAGAACTTCCTAGAGCCTCTCTACAGGGAGCTTTCTGGTGGATTTGTAACTCTTCGAGAAAGAATCAACGATCCAAAGCTTCTAGATGGAAGGGCCAATCCTTACGCTGAATGGCCAGATTTCCATCAACAGGGAGTGCCAAACAAGTTCTTGCCAGCGCCAAACGAAAGACTCTTGATTGATCATGAGATTTATCCGGCAGAGTTTGACGACCTGGTCAAGTCAACAATCAATGATCCCAAGGTGGACGCAAAGCGTGTTGTCATTGATCAGCTGATCATGGGTTCCTACGGTAGCGAAGAGCTTCGCTCTCTACCAGTGACAAAGCAGTGGAAGATCGTGAATCAAAACCAGCAATGGATTCCTACTGAGCGTTCTTATCAACTAAGAGAGTCTGCTCCTCAAGCAGCCCGCTTTGATTTCCTTACCGAGCACATGGGTTATGTGGACCGCGC
>Ga0209230_10000419_pt1 | contig 16622 bp, 15 predicted proteins | sample LakOntMetagenome_FD_187467 | JGI IMG/M metagenome (GOLD analysis project Ga0209230, IMG submission 187467) | Freshwater and sediment microbial communities from Lake Ontario - Sta 18 epilimnion Metagenome (SPAdes) (version 2) | ecosystem: Environmental > Aquatic > Freshwater > Lentic | place... | reverse complement strand
ACTTTAGGTGTTAACTTTAAATCAAATTTGTATAAAATATTATTTACTTCATATAAATTTAGCGGCGTTTGTGAGTTTGTTTTTTGTTGCGACGTGTTCCCTTTCCGCGTCTCATATTTTTACAAATGGGGCAGCCACATCCGGGCTTGTGTCCGTTTCCTCTGCGTTTTTTAGTTCCGGCTGATTGTGGTGATGAATCAGGCACCTTATCAAGGGCATCATACTCCTCGTCTTCTGCGGGCATTATTGCGACATCATCTCCGCCCTTTTGTGACTTCTTTTTCATATTTTTACAAATAGGGCATCCGCAACCGGGCTTATGACCATTTGACTTTCTTGAACCGCGTCTTTTGCGGCTTCCTCCAGCGGATCCTTGTGGCATTTCTTCACTAGAAGAGCCGTCTGTCTCCATAATAGAAGAGTCGTCTGCTTGTGAATAGGCATTAGCCTTTTGTGCCTTTATCCCCCCTTCTTCAAGGTCGCCCATTTGATTTTCAATATCAGGATCCTCGCCGCCTCTCTTGGACTTCTTAGCATTTTTCATGTTCTTACATATGGGGCACCCACACGTAGGCGAATGACCATTCTTCTTCCTAGAACCTCCGCTCTTTTTAAGAGCTGCCTTTTGAGCATCTGCTCTATATCCACCTCGTCTAGCCTTGTTCTTCATATTTTCGCAAATATGACATGAACACGTAGACTTGTGTCCATTTTTCCTCTTAGCGCCACCCATCATTTCGGCAGGAGCACTCGACTTCTCATCCATTTCACTCATTATATATTATATATACAAATTAAGTTTCAAAATATATAATTTATTATATTTTGAAATTTCTAAAGGTAATTAAACAATTTACTTTGATTCAATAATAGAATCGCTACGAGGAGGGCGAGGAATACGCTTTGGCTTGCTATCGGCCGGCTTATCCGCAAGCTTCCAATCGCCGCTACTACCTTCTCTAGGTCCCTCACCGCGAGTTCTGGCGCCTCGCTGCACATTCGCCGCGGAACCACGAGAATCAGGGCGTCTCGGTGCGCTTTGCTGTCGGGGCATCTTCACCTCACTGTCAGCGGGCTTCTCAGTATGATAAGCAGTTCTAGTGTTTCTATATTCATTTCTAGTCTCGCACATCAACTTACCATTGTTAATTCCGCTAACAGAGGATGCCTGCCACTCATGTTTCTCGGAACTCGTATGAGCCAAGTTAAAGGAGACATATTCACCCTGGACCAAATACTTATACTGCTGGTCCGACACACTAATTGCGCTGTGATGAATAAAAATGTCTGATCCAGACTGACCACCATCGGTTACCGTAATAAAGCCATAACCAGCCTTGTTATTGAACCACTTAACGCGACCATTTAGTCGCTCGTTTGAAATAGAAGATGTAGCGTCAGTGTTGTTTGCCATATTATACTATAATACAGCGAGTATCTTTATATAGTTTAGACCAAAATATATTTTATGTTATCCTACAACAAGTAGTCAAATCCATACGTGCTTAGCCTAAAATTTCTATTTTTGTATTCAAATCTTAACAAGTATTCATATAATATCTTTGACAGAACCGTTTGAACGCGCACCTTTTTAAATAATTTGGGCGCAGAGTCTATCAAATGCTGTAAAATATTTCTACAAACGCCCTGTTGCCTGTACTCAGGCAAAATATAAATTGCGTGAACTATTATAATGGGGTGAGTTGGTTTATAGAATGTAAGTGACCCATATTTACACTCGAATTCCACCATGCCATTATTATAAGTCGAATAATTTTCTAAATATGTATCTATTATTTCTGTAAAGTTGCTCATTTAATATTTATTATTTAATAGTGCGCTAGGTTTAAGCGCCTGCCTGTGTTATATAATATATGTGGGTCAATACAAATCGCTCCAGATCTTCGGCCTTCGTTATATCAACATCGGCAATATCAATATTAGAAAAATCAAACAATTCAATATTATTGCGTGAAATGTATTCAAAAATGGGGATTAAATTGATTGACCGTGGTTCTTCGAACGTGCTTAAATCAACAAAGTTATCCTTTGCGAGCTTCCGAACATAATTATAAATTGTCAATGATATCATTTTAAGTCTCTTGTCGCCCTGTTTTTCCGCCTTTCTATTCGTTAGTTGAAATACATTAAAAACGGACTCTATAAAATCCGGCATTCTATCATATGGTGTAGAAGGAGATACAGACATGTTAATACTATATTATTGCACCATCTTTTTAACTATTTTTCGCTAATATGTCTAATATTTCTAATTCTCGTTCAAAGATATGAATAGCTAGAGAATAATCTGGTTCCTCATCAAAACCAAGTTTTACAACATATTTTAGATATTCAATCAGACCACACTGGATTTCATCTGATTCGAGAACATTCTTTTTTAGTTTCTTTATTTGACCATGGATATCGTCTGTCTCTGAGACATTCTGCCACGGTAAGTTTCCAAGATAAAAATATAGTAACATATAACCAAGCGATTCTAGATCATCTCGGCGGGAAAGTTCAATAAAGTTGTGTGCGTTTGTGCTCGCATAAGTCAAACTCCCGATTAAATTATTCGTTTTAGAAAGAGGAATATGGGTCCCATCTCTCACATATGTTTTACAAAACCCGAAATCAATTATATAAATATTATTTTTGTCATTATCTAAGCCCAGCAAAAAATTATCCGGTTTTATATCCCGATGTACAAGACCCTTGTCGTGTATGGTCTTTAACAAGTTTATAATTTTTATCCCGATTTGTAGGACAAGTTTTAATGAAAAGGTTTGTTTTTTGTTCTTGATAGATTGTAGAGATTCGCCTAATAGATTTATAACCATGTAATAGTTATTGTCATCCCTACCAAACCATTTTACAGAAGGAACTCCACGACAATTTTGTAAATATTGATAAACAATCGACTCGTGTTTTAACAGGTTTACACCACCGGCAACAGGTTCGACCTTTATAGCGACAAACTCAGAGGTGCGAATATTTTGCCCTTTATAAATTTGTCCAAAGGATCCTCCCCCGATTTTATTAATTAATTTGTATTTTTTATTCACAACATCAGTCATTATAAGTTAAACACTAGAAGTATTTAAATTGTAACACAACCATAATAAGATGAAAAAAAATAAAAATAACAACTTAAGCAAGATGTTTATTTTTTATTTTTATAGTTTTTATTTATTTTCTTAGCTATATCAGGCTATAAATCTACACTAGTAGCAACATGATTTACACATGTTACACGAGACCTACACATTGGACAGGCGACATATTCTCCCAAATGGTCCCTACGCATATTTGACCTAAGATGCGCATTCCAACACGATCCGCAGAACAGGTGTTTACACTTGGTTATAATTAGCAAATCGTCATCATCTGCTAGGCAGTATTCCATGTCCCATTTCGAGTGTTCAAGGTCCCACTTAGGAACTGTCAATGGAGTTTCAATACAAATTGGACACGAGTCGCCTTCAGGAACCGATGAGCGCAAATCGCGAACTGACTTGAATCCGGTCCACCGCTCAACTAGCGCGCGAACTGTGCGGGGTTTAGAAAGCGTGAGTGAAATTGGGTTGAGTAGATACTTGCGGTTATATTTGTGCCCCATACTACCGCGCTTCAGAGGGATCGCCTTCTCATATCTCGCAAAATGGTAGGCGATGTATCGCAGCTGATTTAAAGGATATGCGTTAAAATCCGGACACTTATCTTGGACTAGGAATCTCCACAAGTCGTCGATTTGTTTTCGCTGACCATTGAAATTACTGTTGCATTTCGCCATCGTATGCGTCGCACTATTGCAGAATACACACCTTTCGTCAGACATTTTATAAAATTGATAATAGAGTTTGCCTATATAAAAACTACAAACTTTCCTTTCAATTTTTTAAAATGCTGCGTGTAAACTCAATAACAAAAAAATTATAAAAAAAACAAGGCGTCCCTTGTGATTGCTTTCCGTTTTCGATTACGGAGATCGCTTAACTTTGTTTTGAGCAAAGGTCAGCTAAGAATGATAAGCGAGTGATTATTTTGGTAATAATTTCAGCTATCATTCCTGAACACTTTCATAGTGCAATTCTAAACTATAAACGCAGCATCATATTTACATTATTTATCCAAAGGCTGTAGACCAGAATATTATCAAGCCAACCCGGCAGCGTGGATGATCAGTCCATAGAAGGGGTCTATAACAAGATAACAACAGACAAATAACTTCAACATTACATAGAGGGAACGAGGCAATGGTCATTTGACCCTGGCCCTGAGACTTATACAGTAATAGCAATATTTACAGTGCGCTATTTATGTATTAGTCTCTTTTATACACTTTCGAGGGTGCTTTTCACGCTATCTATGTCTAACTTTACTATTTTTTCCACTGAGCCAAGTTAGTAGCTCATAAGTATTTAATTATTGCGCTTTTTCATTTCAATTTTTTTATGCCCAACCCTTAAATGCATGGCACCTAAAATTCATAATCCTGTTGCGATTAAAGTGAGAAAATATAAACGGTGAAGACATATGTAGTTATCAATATGAGCTGTTGAATTGACACGACGATCTTACTTAAATTAGTAAGAGGCGCAACAGTCGTCATTCCTACACTAGATTGAATTGTCGTGCTTAAAAGCGCACAGTCCAGAAGAGTGACATCATATGCGCCCTGGACAGCAAAATCTTCCCTTAAATAATAATATATGCCTGTAAACAAGGCAATACAACATAAGTGGAAAAAAACAGTTCGGATCACTAACTTCATATATAATATATAAGCATATTATTTGCTCTAAACAAAAAGGAAAATGCTGAACATACGACGCGAGATTTAAACATACAACGATTGATTTGTTACTACATATTTAAGTGTTAAATTTGGAATCTCCTTTAATTTGGCCAATAACGCCATATTTCCGGTGAGTTCGGCCAATTTCTCCATCTCACATGAAATATTATTGATTTTAAGTAGGGCTTTTACAAATTCACCGATAAAGACCTCCTTTTCCGCACCTAGGTTCTGTAATAGAAATTTACATGATTCCATGTCATTACAATCACACCATTCTCCCACATAATTCAATAAATCAAATTGAACATTATAGTCAAAACCGGTGTTAATATTATACTGTAACTCCTTATTCTGATACTCTGAATACATATCAACAATAGTTGTAACATTTTTATTGACAACTTCGTCCGTTGACTTGGGGATGCTATCCTTAAAATCATCTTGAACAGAGATGTTAGTAAATATACTAAATAATGCGACCAGTTGTTTAGGTGTAAGGGAATCAAACTTGTTCTGTTCAAATAGCCGAGAAAATACCAACCCGTGTGCTTCTCTTATTTGGGACGCGAGTTTTCCCCGAAGAGTCAGCTTCAACGATGTCTCGTCATTCAGGTCCCCCTCAATATATTCTTCTTCATTCAGAAGAGCTAATACCGTGCCAACACCGGATTTAATAAACGAATTAACTGAGTCAATTTGCTTTTGTAATTGACATATATCATTTTCTTTGGCTGAAACACGCTCATATGTCACAACATCCTTCTCAATAAATTTATAATTGTCGCTCAATTGTTGTATTTGTCTTTCAATATCCTTACGCTTTTTATTGACCGAATTTGGGCGATCGCGTTGTAGGCAGGTAAACTGTTCTATTGCGTCGACGGGTGTTCTCAAGTTATCGGCACAAATCTTAAGATTATCAAGTTCCGTCGTCAATGTGTCAATCTGTGAAGAAAGATATTTCAGTTGTTTTTCCACATCACCTGTTACCATACTTCGACCCGCAAAATCGACTAATTTGTTATCGCCAATATCGAGCAGATTCAAAAGCAGATTGTACGAAATCTTGAATTTAGATGTTAGCGTTTGTGGTTTGCCACTCATCATCTTTTTATAACTGATAGAGTCCACATTTCTAAAAAGATTGTTTAGATGAATGACATGTCCGACCGTATCTAATCCGAGACGACCCGCCCTACCGGCTGCTTGAGTGTATTCGTGACTGTGTAGTGATCGAATTACTTCGCCGTTGAACTTATTAATGTCTGTAAATATGGTAGTTTTAACGGGTAAATTGATGCCAACGCTCATCGTCTCCGTACAGAACAAAACCTTAATAAATCCTCTGGCGAATAGCAGCTCAACCATTTCTCTTAATACTGGCATTAGACCTGCGTGGTGGATGCCAACCCCCTTTCTTAAAAGCTTCACCATATTAACATATTCGGGCAATACCAAATATTCATGAAAATTAGGCAATTTGCGTATAATTTGTTCGCATTCGCGGTCGACTGTATAAGGGATCTTGCTATCAAACTCCAGCAAATTTGTCGTCAGTTCGTCGGCGCATTTTTCCAACTGTTTACGCGAAAACACATAGCATAACGCAGGTAACATTTCCTTCTCGACCAAATATTCTGTGACCTTATTTAGAACGTGCTGCCGTTTTACGCGAATCTCGTGTTTTTCGAATAGTTTGAGCATTTTGGTCATTGATTGGTATTTGACCTCGTTGAACCCCCCGCTCGCATCCTGTAATATAAATGGTTGGTTAGTAGCTTTCCGGATTTCCTCCTGTGTCGTCTTATCCTTAATCGCCTTATTTATTCCGTTTGTTACCGTAATGAAACTATAATGAATCAATGGGACGGCGCGAATTAGCTTCTTAGTTAAAAATACTTCCTTTTTACAGAATTTGGACGAATCTCCTCTGGTTTCTAACCAGTGTGCGAATTTTTCGGGGTCATCGAGTGTTGCGGATAAACCGATCATTTGTATTTGTTGCGGTAACATCATAATAGATTGTTCCCAAACATGACCGCGCGACTCGTCATTAATCATGTGGATTTCGTCAAAAACGACACACCCTAGCTCATTTTCAATGTCCATTTCGAATGATATAGCAGAGCTCGGGGTGGTGGAATTACTTTTAATCTGATAGAGCTTATTTAGGAGGATCTCAGTGGTCATAATGAGAACATCTGCGTCGGGGTTTGTTTTGATATCCCCTGTAATTAATCCAACGCTAAGATGTGGGTATTTTTTAGTAAAGTTGTAAAATTTTTCATTAGAAAGCGCCTTAATTGGGCTTGTATAAATTGTCCTCTTGCCTTTCGAATGAAAATAGTTAAGCGCAAATTCCCCGGGAAGTGTTTTACCACTACCTGTAGGGCAGCACACCAAAACGTGTTGGCCGTCAACGATTGCCTTGATTGACCATTTCTGAAAATCATGAAGAGGGAACGAAAATGTGTCAAAATGTGATTTATACTCCTCTTCCTGGGCCTCCGGATAATTATAAGAGCAAACGCGAACCATTGTATGTTAAGATATATATAATAATAACGCGATACCTTTATGTCATTTTTATATACTATTATGCAGCAGGCTCAACCTCAATAATTACCGGCATATGGTCAGAACCATATTCAATTAGCCCCTCTTCAATATTTTTAGGATACCACTGACATTTGGATCCCAGTGCCTTTTTAAATCCGCTTGTGAGTATATTGTCGATGTTCATCTTACGCTCAATATAATATGTGGCGCATAGATTGTGGGTTGTGAACCCAGGCGTATTATATAATTTACTATTCGATTTATATTGTTGATTAAAATCCCCGGCGACAATTGCGCGACAATCTCCCCGACAAAGTGCGTGTAAATTATTCCACTGTTTATGTCGCGTTTGACTAGAAGAGTCGTCTAAATGAATATTGAACAGGTCGCACGAATGACCCTTATATTTACACTGAGTATACAATCCGTACTCTTGTGGGCGATGATTAACATGAATGTCTGAAAATTCTGATCTCTTTAATAGTGTGACATTTCCGCTTTCCGATTTTTTATTATACCACGACATCTTTTTTAGACCGGAAATAATATATTGCTTTTCGAATAGCGATAAAAGTAGCATATATTCCTTTTTCATGACCTCTTGTAACATTATAATATCTGCGTCATATTCATTTAATATTTTACATATTTGCGCGAATCTGGACTTACGATTGAATACAACAGATTTATCTACTTTTGGATAATAAGATTGTTTAATCCATTCGGAAGCTAAAATATTCCACGTTAATATCTTCATATACTTATAAAATATATTTTTTTGGCTTGTTATATGTTTTGAAAGTAATGTAAATACAAATAAAAAAAAGCAAAGTTTAGTATGTAAATAACTTCAGCATAAAAAATATTTTCATTAAGTTTCAAACCAATAAAGGTTAGAAGCAATATTTCTAATAATAATGACGTTAATAATACATTATTACAGCTTGAGAAGTAACAATGTCTCATCATAAACCCCAAAATAGAGAGAAATGCCGCAAGGGCAAACACGTAATGAAGGGCATTATTTTCATCAATACAAATAAGGCCGTATATACCAATAAGTAATAAACAGATTACACATGTTGAAAAATTATCGCCTCTTTCTAGTTCATACAATATTGTACCTACCCCCATTAATAACATAAAAAATATAATATGGTATTTATAGCTCTCATTACATATTATGTTTGAAACACTATTATTTGAATTATAATAATAATATACATAGTAAATTGGTATTAGATAACACAATATCATAAAACACAATAAATTATTTTTATTCATTTTATACATTTTATAAAATATATATTTATAAAATATTATAAATATATGTTTGGCTATCCAATAATAATACAGTTGGTTTTTGAATTGTAAAATAGTACAAAATAACTAGTCAAAATTTTCCTTCGAGTAACCAATAACAGCACATGCGATTCTTTTACCGGCATTTCCGGTCTTTAAGCTTTCAGCATTCTCTCCCTTTCCACAGTCATCTTCGTCGGCATGGACGATTAACCCTCTGCCAATAATATTGCACTTTGTGCCGCGAAGTCTGATAACATTATCATAAAATGTGTATTTTGCGTCACCCTTATTATTTGTTTTTATATTACCTAAATCGCCAACGTGTCTTTTGCTCATACCAGGGCACCCATGGGTTTCTCCATAAGGATTAAAATGTGCGCACATACTGGTACATTTATCAGTTAAATCGCCCGCTTCGTGAACATGAAATCCGTGTAAAGAATTAGGATTTAATCCGGTAATATTTAAATCTATTTTTACCCTATTATTAGTTAAATCTTCTGAAAATTTAACAGTTCCCTTAATACTGTCATTAAATACAGCAATAGCATATACAGGTTTAGTTGTCATTATTTTATATAAATAATATATAATTAAAACACAAATTATAACTAATAAAGATATATAAAAATACATTATTGGCTTCATTATGTATTATATTTTGAAATTAAATTAATTAATCGGGGTTTCACTTCGTAGTATATGTAAAGGTCTAAATAGTTATTCACATTTGCTACGAAGTGAAACATCGATTTTATAAAAAAATGAAATGAAAATAGAGAATACAGAATAAAGTATAATTAATAATATATAACATGCCATTCGGATATATTTACAAAATAGAATTCCCTAATGGAAAGCATTATATCGGCTTAACGTCTCGTTCATTAGAACAACGAGAACGAGAACATAAATGCTGTGCGCAAAATGGCGATGAAAGATGGTTGTATAATGCGATAAGAAAATATGGTATGGCAGATACATTAGAACTTATAGAAATAGATACAGCAGGTACAAAAGATGAATTGTGTAAAAAAGAAATTGGATACATTCTAAAGTACAATTCATATTATATGAATGGAAATGGATATAATATGACGTTGGGGGGAGATGGATTAAATGGTTATGTTTTTACAGAAGAGGATAAAAAAAAAATAAGTGAATCTGCGAAAAAACAATTTGAAACTCCTGAAGCAAGACAAAAACACAGTGAAATACTGATACAATTTAACAAGCACCACCCAGAAGCTGGAAAAGAACATAGTGAAAGACTGAAACAACTTCATAAAGACCATCCAGAAATTGGAGAAAAACATAGTGAAAGAATGATGCAACTTTTAACCACCGAAGACGCAAGAGAAAAATGTGTTGCGCCACTTAAACAATTTCACAGAGACAACCCACACGCTAGCAAAGAACAGGGTGAAAGACGAACACAATACAATAAAGATCATCCAGAAGTAGGAATAGAACAAGGCGAAAAACTAAAAAAATATTATGATAACAATCCAGGCGCTAGACAAAAAGCTAGTGAAACACAGAAAGCGCGCTCTCCAGAATGGAAACAAAAGAAATCAGACGCACAAGGACTAAACAAACCTTTTGATATATTTAAAGATGGAATATTTATAAAAACATTTAATTATCAATTTGAAGCAAAGGAATATTTACAAAAAGAACATCACATCGCATCAACTATCAAGATAAGTGAAGTTTTAACGGGAAACAGAAATAATTCTGCTGGATTTGTATTTAAATATAAGTAAAATTTAGAAAAAGAAATATGTGTAATATGACATTTACATATTTTTAACATTTTAAGCGCCTATTTTTATGCATCACGAGAGAAAATATTAATGATCTCCGGGCTCTTCGATTTCTTGGCCTTCCTTGTTTCGCGAACACACTTGAAACTAGCGTTTCTAACTTGACCAGATTTGCAAGTCTTAACACACCGTTTAGTAGTCGGATTAAATTCCTTACCGGCAGGGCAAACCTTACTGGTAATAATTTTGTCCTTAACACACTTGAAACTAGCGTTTCTAACTTGACCAGATTTACAAGTCTTAACACACCGTTTAGTAGTCGGGTTAAATTCCTTACCGGTAGGACAACCCTTTTCACTAATTAATTTGGCCTTAACACACCTAAAGCTTGGGTTTCTAACCCTCCCAGGCCCACATACTTTCACACAGCGTTTAGTGAGTGGATTAAATTCTTTTCCAGCAGGACAATCCCGAACAATTTCTATATTTTCCGTAACAGCTAGAGGGGCCACAAAGGTGCTATTATCGATTGCCTCAGCAACCTTCATTTCGGCCGACACCCCATTCGCAATTAAATGGTTCTCAATATGCTTATTATGTTTTTCAAGAAGTCCGCTAGTCGTCAAAAGGTCTTCATATTGTGCTAATAATTGTTCAGGCGTGGAACGTAGAAATACTCTCCCCTCCAACATATTCACACCAAGGTTCATCACATTTTTATAAAATTCAGCAGACAATAAATGTTTAGATCGATGTAGAACAAACATAAGCGCAATTCCAAGACCATATGTATCAACACTATCAATAGATTTCTCAATAAATCGGTTGTAAGATTCATCATTCGGTTCAAATTCAAGAACATTGCTAAATGCGTTTCTTGTACCCACCGCGGCAACTTTGTCTATTTTTGATTTATTCGCATTAAAATGGATCACACTTGTAAAAAAATATCCGCAATTATCCGAAACCGACTCGGCAAATTCTCTATACGCCTTCTTACTCTTTCCCCTGCTCGACGCCATCCTGAAATAATCATCTTTATTCCAAAAGATCGCTTCAAGTGGAAACGACCAATGATTTTTATTACCGAGCCAGTTTGCCGATATTTTTGACGCATAAATACGCGAGGACTTCTTCTCCATAAAACCGAAATCAATAAGATTCAAACGGTTTGTCGCCTTGTCATACACGATATTTTGTTGTTTTAGGTCGTGATGCACCACATTATTATCGTGCAATACTTTCATCCCATAAAAGAGGCGCACGACTTCTAACCAAAAAAGTTCAATAGCGTCAACATGTTCCTTGGTTTTTGTCCAAGTCTGAACTTCTTCACCAAATTGATCTAGATCTTGCCCACCATACTTCATAACAAGCAATGAATAGTCGTCGATTCTCTCCGGTTCAAATCTCCCAGAGGGACACTTGCGCATAGACCTTATATTGCTCAATATTCGGGCTGGTTTACATTCACTTGGTTTGCCTAAATAAAACTGTTTCCTCTTGTCGGCGGCATCAATAAGCGCAAATTCTTTCAGTTCCTTGATTGCATTTACAGTTGTCATTAACTTGGATATTTCATTTTCATTACGGCGTGTTTTGTCACGACACATCATGGATGGTTTATGCGCACATCCAAACGTACCTTCACCAATAACGTCAACGCCGCTATCAGAAATTTCTTGACTATTCTTTGCGGACATATTGTATATTATATGGCAATAAATAATATAAAATACAAGAAAAAGTTGTTAAATGAGAAAAACATGATAAACGCTTATAAAATTATACCCCCTAAAAAGGCAAAAATACTACAACCGTGTAGGAAAAACGGAAAAAACAGGCCGTAAAAAATCCCTACACATGTAGAAAGAAACATGTTATTTTGGGGAAAGTATTTTGGGAAAGTCAATTTTGGACATTTTTTTTGTCCATTTTTGAAAACCTAAAATACTTTATGCCAAAAACATGTTTTGACTGCATAATTGAAAATTAGCGTCTGGTCACCAAAAAAATAATTTTCAATTTGTGACGATAAAATTTTATTGTTTTTTATAAAAAGGATTTAGGCGTTTTTTATATTTCCAATATATAGAAATGGAGGAAACAATTTTGGCGCCAAAAAACGCCGACTTTTACTGCGAACCATGTGACTTTAAATGCTGTAAAAGGAGTGAATGGAGTCGTCACACACGAACCGCTAAACACAATCATCGTCTCAGTGGAAATAATACGGAAAATTTGGAAATGACAAAAAACGCCGAATATGTCTGTAATTGTGGGAAGAAATTTTTGTCAAATTCCGGCTTATGGAAACATAGCAACAAATGTAAAGTAGAAAATGATGATAATGATAATGATAAGTGTGCAAAAAATACAGGTATAAATGATAAGGACTTAATTATGATGTTAATTAATGACAATAAGGATTTTAAACAATTGATATTAGATGTCTGTAAGGAAAAGGACGAATATAAAAATATGATGATGAAGGTATTAGAAAATGGAACACATAATACTACAACGCATACAAACTCTCACAATAAGGCATTCAATCTTAATTTTTTCTTGAATGAGACATGTAAGGATGCCATGAATATTACAGAATTTGTCGACTCAATTAAGCTACAATTGTCAGATTTGGAGCGGGTCGGAGAACTCGGTTATGTAGAAGGTATTTCTAATATTATTGTAAAGAATCTGAAGGACCTTGATGTTACCCAAAGACCGGTTCATTGTACAGACAAGAAGAGAGAAACAATGTACATTAAAGATGAAAATACATGGGAAAAGGATGAGGAACAGAAAAAGATGCACAAGTTAGTCAGAAAGGTTGCGGATAAAAACGCGAGGATGCTGCCCAAGTTTAAGGAAGCTCATCCGGATTGCACCAAAAGTGCTTCTCGATTTTCAGACCAATATAACAAAATTATAATGGAAGCAATGGGTGGAAAAGGTGACAATGATTTTGAGAAGGAGGAAAAAATAATCAAACGGGTCTCCAAGGAAGTAATTGTCGACAAAGAGCCGTAATAACTTAATGTATATTAAGTTATGTCTTGTAAATGTCATTGTAAAGGACTATCAGATGCGCGAAATATTTATATAATCCATGCATGTTTTGTTTATTCGCAGACTGTTCGCGTAAGTATTTTGTAAAATCGGAAAAGACATGATCGTAATCGGCGTAATCGTCGTCCCATATCCATTTTACACGAGTTACCGTTCCAGTAGAATCGCGCCATTTGATCTTATCTCTCCGAAAATACTCGGTAAACTTTTTATACATGTCATTCAAGGTTTGTGTGTGAAAGTAATACTTTTCCAACAAGCAAACTCCATAAAATGAATCTCGTAGGTCATGCAGTGTACTTTCCCAGCAATATTTTTCTAACCAGTAATAAACCTTGACTTCATCATATATAAAATGATATATAAAGCGATGTAGGACTGTCGGTAGACGCTTAAATATTTGTAAATCTTGGGGTAAATTCTCGAAATTCATTGTTTGGATGAATTGATATATTTTATATGAAAATAAATCAATTTTATTTACGAGTGTCGGGTATCTATATTATCTTCAATGGTCTAAAACCTGTAATCTTATTTTCCTCTTAAATTTATCTTCGTTGTCAAACAGATACAACTTAAATTTTCGATGAGTGAAGTTTTCAATATCATCCCTCATGGTAAGCCTAGACGATAGCTTCAGTTCAGGAAGATAAACTACATATTGGAATAATCCATCATTTCTACCAATTTTATCAAATAGATACCCATCATATTCCTTGTCCATTGTTTCCGGTGATGTGTGACACATATCTAATAGAGTACAATCGCACTGAACCTTTCTAATTGAACGCATTGTGACATTGATATAATCAAGTTCTCCCACCCATTTATTATAGAACTCTTCAGTTACTTCTGAAGAAGGCAGTATTCCTGTAACAATCTGTAGCTTTATCATGTTAAGAAGGTCGACCAATCGCCGAATGGGGCTTGTAATGTGTACATAGGCGTCCATATCAAGAACTTCGTGGCGAGTATTAACAATTTCAGATCCATTAAGGTACTGTCCTGCGGAACTATTCCACATTTTAATAAACATTCTCACCTCATCTGGAACAGTCGGAGGCAAATCAATATCCCTCTTCATAATCGCGGAGCGGAAAATTCCGGTCTTATGACTAAGTAGATTCTTAGCACAATGAAAATTCATTAGTATCATAAGGTAGCTAACTACATCGTGGCTATTTCTCACTTTATTACCATATGGTTTTACAAGAGACAGTCCTAGTGCGGCATTAAAAATCTTGTGATAATTTTTATTGGCAAGTAGACTATGCTCTTCATACCGATAATTTTTATGAACCCGAATAAGACTGTTCGTATATTGGATATCTATAATATCGTTATTTTGGATAAAAACATCCATTACAAATGCGACTCGTGTAACGTTTTCCTGTAGACTGCACAAACAATCAGACAATATGGTTGGTAACATGGGGCGCTTTTTATCGGGAAGATAAATGGTAGAAATTCTACGTGAAAAGGACCCCCATAAATTAAGAACGTCCATTAAAATTGTAACGTTGGAAATGTAAATACTTAACTGCTGTATTCCATTTTCGCGGTCAACAATACTAAAGCCGTCATCAAAATCCACACTGTTATATGGGTCAATAGTGATAATATGCCACGCACTCTGATCGGTTCTGTCTTGAATGGACGGATATTTTGCCTTTACAGAGTCGATAATTCCGTCGTGGCATTTATTACCAATTGCCTTGAGTGTATCCTTATGGAATTTCTGGATAGATGCATTTAAACTTTTGCAGAATAATTGATATTCATAAAAATTATCAAGAATGTCAATGGGACCGATAACATTGTCAAGTTTTGCTCTTGGATGTTTGTCGACCCATTCATCGAATACAAAAGTTGCGTATAAATTTTTTAAAACCTTTGAAAACCCAATATTTTTAATTTCATATGGAACTAAAAATGCCGGTAAGCGCATATCATCTGGTACACATTTATACAGTAGTTTCCCTCCAGTCTTTTTGCTCGACGGTGTCGTATCAGTTACTTTATGTTGTCTTCCGTATGTTTTATTTCCAGCCAAAATAATAACCCCTGGTATTGCTGACCCGGAACGTATAGAAGAGTGGAGTATTTGAGCCTTGTTATTTGCGTCAATAGTAAATATGTCGGTTGAAAATAACTTGCTTTCAAGTGGGTTAATATTCAATTCTACCGGAATTAAATTCGTGGTCTCGGCAATATGCCACGACTCGTAATTTCTATCATTGACGAATAATTTGTAGCTCGACATACAAGCTTTACTATATACTATATACGTGTGATATCTTTAACTCTTATTTAGATACATAAAATGTATTAAAGGTTTTTAAGCAATTAAATATTATGAAGAAGAGTGTTGTTGCTATTATTATGGCTGGCGGAATGGGAAAAAGAATGGGCTCTAGCATTCCAAAGGTGCTTCATAAGGTGGATGGAATTCCTATGATAAATCGCATTATGCTAACCTTGAAAAATCTAAGCTTTACTATCCAATTAGAAAGGGTCATTGTTGTTGTTGGAAAATACAAGGATCAGATACAGAAGTCTCTCGATATGTTAGAAAGGCCTCCGAACATTGTCTACGTTACACAAGACGAGCCACTTGGAACAGGTCACGCGATAATGTGTTGTCAGTCGGAACTTGTTAAAAACATTGACTCTGATGTATTAATCTTGTCGGGAGATGTTCCGTTGTTAAGCACTCACACTATGACTGATTTGTTGAATATGAAAAGTGCTGTGAAATTGATTACGACAACGCTTAAGGATCCAACCGGATATGGTAGAATCATAGAACGCGATGGGGTGTTTAGTAAAATAGTTGAACAAAAGGATTGCGCGACAGATCAACTATGCGTAGCAAGAGTGAATGGTGGAATTTATTGTATAACAGCGCTCCTATTATGTAGATACCTAAAGCAGTTAAATAATAGTAACAGCCAATCTGAGTACTATTTAACAGATATTATAGAAATTATAAAGACTAACGAGACGATGGTAGTAGACATGCTAGAAATTCCGGTAGAAAAAGTATATGAGATTATGGGGGTAAATACTATAGACCAATTAAAAGAATTAGAACAAATACTAAAAAATAAAATTGAAAT
>Ga0209230_10000418_pt1 | contig 16662 bp, 17 predicted proteins | sample LakOntMetagenome_FD_187467 | JGI IMG/M metagenome (GOLD analysis project Ga0209230, IMG submission 187467) | Freshwater and sediment microbial communities from Lake Ontario - Sta 18 epilimnion Metagenome (SPAdes) (version 2) | ecosystem: Environmental > Aquatic > Freshwater > Lentic | place... | reverse complement strand
CAAATCCAACTCCTTGAGAACAAGATGGAGGAGATGGCTGGTGCTCCTCGTCAGGCTATGGGTATCCGTACGCCCGGTGAGAAGACTGCCTTTGAGGTCCAGAGCCTGCAGAACTCAGCCTCGCGTATCTTTGAGCACAAGACTGCCCACTTTGAGCGTACGTTCCTTGAGCCTATTATGAACGCTATGCTGGAAGTTGCTCGTCGTAACATGAACATGTCGGACACCATCCGGGTTCTTGACGACGCCACTGGGGCTATCTTGTTCCGTAGCATTACCAAAGACGATATCACTGCCAAGGGTAAGATTGTTCCTGTCGGTGCTCGTCACTTTGCTGAACGTGCTCGTCGGGTACAGAACCTTACGCAGCTTTACCAGCTTAAGCTTGCCGACCCAACTATTGCCCCTCACTTGTCGGGTAAGGAGATGGCTAAGATCATGGCTGAAGAGCTTGGTGAGCCTCGTCTGTACGGTGAGAACATCAGCGTTATCGAACAACTTGAGACCCAACAGACCGTTCAGGAAGCCGAGATGGTTAACCAAGAACAACTGATGGCTGCTCAGCAGATGGGTGTTTAATGCAAGCTGTATGGCTTAGAGGCGTCAAGGACTCTGATCGGAACCAACGCAAACAAGAAGTGTTGTCGTACCGTAATGCCTTCGACGACCTACGTGAAATTCTAGAGCAGCACTATGTCCGTAAGGAAGCTGTTCGGGATTATTCCCCCGGTTGGGAATACAAACAGATCGCCGTGAATGAATATAACGCTGTTCTCGACGATCTACTCAACTTAATCGACCTTAACCACAAGGACTAACAATTTGACAAACGTGTTCGACCAAGCTCAGCAACCAACTGGGCAGAGTCAAGAGAGCCAAGCACCACAGACGACAACTGAACAACAGGAGTCATATCTGGCAAAGCTCGTCGCCACTAAGGGAGAGAACTGGAAAGACCCTGAAGTGCTGGCCAAAGGCAAACTCGAAGCTGATGGCTACATTAAAAATCTGGAAGATCAACTTACGCAGATGCGTGAAGACCTCCAGAAACAGGACTATGCCAAGACTCTACTCGAAGAACTGCAGACCAAGGCCATGTCGCCCACCAACGTGAAACCTGCAGCGGCTAACAACAATAATAACGGTGGCACTAATACTGATGGCAATACCCCGCCGCAAGTGAGTGAGGATATCCTAAAGAGCCTTGTTGAGAAAACTCTGACTGCACGAGACCGAGATAATACTGTAAAGCAGAACCTCGCTCTTGTCGATCAGGAACTTGAGAAGACCTACGGTACTGAGGCCCCTGCCGTTGTCCAGAAGAAAGCCCAAGAACTTGGCTTGACTGTGCAGCGTCTACAGGAACTAGCGTCTGAGTCCCCTAACGCCTTCTTTAACCTGATTGGTGAACCGAAGAAATCCTTCCAACCTATTGTGTCGGGGACGGTTCGCACGGAAGGGGTCAACATGCAAGCTTCGGCGGAGCGTAATTTCGATTACTACCAAAAACTCCGTCGGGAAAGTAAATCCCTCTACTATACTCCCAAGGTTCAACGACAGATGATGGATGATGCTGCTCGTCTTGGGAATAAGTGGAAACCATAAACTAGGAGAAGACTAAAATGGCTATGACTACTGCCAATATGAGTCTCCTTACTCGCTCGGAAGTATGGTCTTCGGAGCTTAAGGAAATTCTGCGCGACGAAATGATGGCACAACGCTACGTGCGTATGCTTGACGGCTTCCCTGACGGCGACCAGTTCACGATCCCGTCGATTGGCCAAGCTCAGGTTGACAACTACGCAGAAGATACTGCCGTTGTTTACCGTCCGATGGACACTGGTGAGTTCACTTTCACCATCGACAAGTATCTGTCGTCGGCTACCTACATCACCAAGAAAGCTGAGCAAGATTCGTACTACTCGGCTGAACTGATGTCGCGCTTCGTGCCGGAACAAGAGCGGGCCATCATGGCTCACTTCGAAGCCACCACGTTCGCTGCACCTGAAGCTGGTATTTCGGCTAACTCGGAAGCTGCAATTGATGGCATTGGCCACCGTTTTGCTGGTTCGGGTACTGGCGCTGTGATCGCGGTTTCGGACTTTGCTCGTGCTCGTTACGCTCTCAAGAAGGCTAACGTTCCCGACACCAACCTGATCGCTGTCGTTGACCCTTCGGTTGAATACACGATCAACACCCTGACCAACCTTGTGTCGGTCTCGGATAACCCGCGTTGGGAAGGCGTTGTCGCTGATGGCATCGCTACTGGTATGCGCTTCGTGAAGAACGTGTACGGCTTCGACGTGTATACCTCGAACTACCTTGCTACCGCAACCGATTCGGCTCTGACCAACAAAGCTGCTTCGCCCGGTAACGTTGACTTCTCGACCAACAACGGCAAGGTTAACCTGTTCTTCTCGGCTGCTCCCGCTGCTCAGGCTTTTGTCGGTGCATGGCGTCAGATGCCGGAAGTGGACTACGAGTACAACAAAGACTTCCAGCGTCACGAGTATGTTACGACTTCTCGTTATGGTGTTAAGCTGTACCGTCCCGAGAACATGGTTCGTGTTATCACGAAAACCAACGTGTAATTAGGAGGGATATAACATGTCTTACACTAACGCTGACGGTCTCTTTGTCCTGACCGATGGTGCTCAGGGTGCTGTTAACGACGAAGGCGTCACCGTTCGCGGTGCTCGTCAGGTCATCACCAAGAAGCTGTCTCTGGCTGCTCTTGGTTCGTCGTTTGGTTCCTCGAACATCGACCCGCTGGAAGCTATGATCCCGGCTGGTGCTATCATCGTGAATGCCGATCTGGTTATCACTGACGCTGCTACCTCGGGTGGCTCGATCCCTGCTGGTGCTATCATCGTGAATGCCGATCTGGTTATCACTGACGCTGCTACCTCGGGTGGCTCCGCTACGTTGACCATTGGTACTTACAACGCTGCTGGTACCGTTGTGGATGCTGACGGCATTGATGCTGCTATCGCTCTGACTGCTATCGACGCAGACGGTGACGTGGTGCAGTGTGATGGCGCTCAGGTGTCTGGTGTCGTTACCGTGGGTTCGGCCCCGGTCTACATTGGCGCTCTGTACGGTACGGCTGCGTTCACCGCTGGCTCGGCTGTGCTGATCGTCGAGTACATCAAGGTCGAGTAATTGACCCTAGGGGTGTTGCTTAAGTGTGACACCCCACACTATTTTGATGGTCTGTTACGATTGTACTTGACAGATTCTCAAAACAGTGTATAATAAGCTTAAGTGCTTCCCAATGGACATATACTGTATATCTCTATAGCTTCTAACGTCAGACTGACTCGTCTGTAAGATGATACAGCTTAAGGACTCTCCGTATGGCTAACGTAAACCACAACACTCTGACTGACCCTTACCTCCACGAACCCAAGGGTGTCTCTACTGCTCTGGCAGGTCAAATCTACGTAGCTGATGGTGCTGGTAGTGGAGATTGGGTAGAGAATAGCCGTATCGTAGGTGGGTACCTTACGTTCTCCACTGGCAGTCCGTACGCCCACTCTGTCACTACCTCTGATACCGTTCTGAACCCTACCTTCACTCTGTCGACCAATAACGGATTTACAGGGTTGTCGTCCCCTAACGCTCGTATCCGTTACGATGGTACTGAGACCATTAACGCTAGCATGGACGCAATCTTCTCCGTTCAGCAATCTTCTGGGTCGGCTAAACAAGTTCAGATGGCTTTCTTTAAGAATGGTACGGAGCTTACAGGTAGCCGTATGATTGCTACCGCAGACTCTGGTCAGTGGCACGTCATTGCTCTTAAGTTTAATACGACTATGGCGACTAACGATTACCTTGAAGTGTTCATCAAGGCTGACGCATCAGCTACCATTAACTTTGCTTCTGGCTACCTCCGCATCAGTGGGATTGCAGCGTAATGAAGAAGACACTCTTGGAGATGGTGAGTTCGATCCTTTCGGATATGGACTCTGAAGCTGTAAACTCCATCAGCGACACCGTAGAAGCTCAGCAGGTAGCCTCAGTCATTGAGGACGTGTACTACAACATCATTGCTGCACGTAACATCCCAGAGCATCAGCAGCTTCTCAAACTTACTTCTTTGTCGTCATCCGTACGTCCCACCCATTTCCAGTACCCTACGAATACCCGTGACATCGTGGACTTGTCGTACAACATCGACGTACAGGGTGGCGTTAACTACCAAGAGATTCACTTCGTTGAGCCTCTGGACTTCCTCAAGCGGATGCCGTATAATAACCCCGACAGTACTCTTGTCGTCCCAGATGCAGTAGCGTCCACTTCGTTGGTTATCTTCAAAGACAGGATGCCTACGTATTACACCTCGTTTGATGATCTCCACATCGTGATGAATGCTTACGATGCTTCCGTAGAGACCATCCTACAGGCATCTAAGACTCGGGCCTACGGTACGGTTTATCCTACGTTTACCATCGCTGATAGCTTCACCCCTGATCTTGACGACACCATGCTACCCTACCTTCTGGCTGAGGCTAAGTCCACTTGCTTCTCCCTCTTCAAGTCTGGGTCGGACCCTAAGGTGGAGCAGGCTGCTCGTCGTTTGAAGTCTTTCGTTCAGAATGACATGTATCGGACTAAACGCCCTAACGTACGCAACCACTACGGCAGGAATTGAATTGGTAGAGTTTGAAGAATACCCAGAGAAACAAATCTGTATTTGTCGTTGCCCTGAAAAGATGCTTACGGCCCTGACGATCCAGAAAGACCGTAGCGGATTTATCTTCTTCGAGATTGTGACCGACAAAGGGGTAATGCCCATGGAGCTAAAGGGGAGCTACTCTTCTATCCCTAAGGCTAAGGAAGCTGTCGAGCACTACGTTCGAAACATGAAAGAGACTATCGGTGCGCGTCGTGAGAACTTCGCCAAAGAACGAGAAGAACGGAAAGCGTTAAAAGATGCCCCAAAGTCTGACTCAGAAGGTAGTTAACACTTTCGTAAAAGGTCTTATCACCGAGGCTGGTGAACTTACGTTCCCCGAGAATGCCTCTGTCGATGAACTTAACTGCGATCTGCGTCGGGATGGCTCACGTCGTCGTAGGCTTGCAGCTAAGGTAGAAGATAGTCGTGTTCTGTCTTCGTTTACCGTAAGCACCTCTACTCGGTTTCATACGGGTAAGTGGGAGAACGTAGGGGGTCAGTCTGGTCTTGAATTTCTTGTCCTTCAGGTTGGCTCTACCCTACGCTTCTATAACAAGTCTAACCTCCCTTACTCGTCCCATGAGATTGCAGAAACTGTTGACCTTTCTACCTACGAAGTCGCAGGTGGTGTCGGCGCTGCTAACGCTAACTGTCAGTTTGCATCCATCAATGGTGCTCTTGTCGTCTCCTCCCCGGCCCTCAACACGATCTATATTCAGCGTGACAACACCACTGGTACTCTGACGACAACCCAGATTACCTTTCGTATTCGTGACTTTGAATGGTTGGGCGACAAAAGCACTTACACCACTGAGATTGCTACAGCTTCTGCGTCGACTGAACGGAAGTATGATACCGCTAACGCTGGCTGGTCGGGAACTAAAGGTTCTGCAGCCCTTGCCACCTACGGCGCTTACCCTCCCCTGACCCTTCCGTGGTACGCAGGTAAGGACTCTAGCGGTAACTTTTCGAAGACCGAGTGGCAGAATATCTTCTCTGGTACCAGCCTTATCGGTAACGGAACGTACATCCTTGACTTCTTCAACAAGGACCGTAGCACAGCCTCAGGCATCGCAGGCATCACGGCAGACATCGAGAACTCTCGCTTTAAGGCTGTTGAGTCTTTTGCTGGCCGTATCTTCTACGCTGGTCTTGAGTCGGCTAAGAACGCAGGTGTCATTCTCTTCTCTCGCCAGATTGAGACCTTGAGTGAGCTTGGTGAATGTTTCCAAGTTAACGACCCCACCTCAGAAGACATCAGCGATCTGCTAGATACCGATGGTGGTGTCGTCCGTATCCCAGATGCCGTGAACATCAAGTACCTCTACGCCTTCGGTGCTAACCTGTTTATCTTCGCGGATAACGGTGTGTGGTCGATCAATGGCGTCGATAACGTATTCCGTGCCACTGAGTACTCCTTGCGTCGTGTGTCGTATACCGGGATGCTTACGGCTGAGTCGTTTGCTGAGGCAGAAGGTGTTCCGTTCTGGTGGTCCAAGACGGGTATTCATACTCTTCAATTCGACGAAGTAAGTGGTAACCCTACGGAGCAAAACATCAGTATCCCTACGATCCAGACCTTCTGGGATAACATTGGTTCTAACGCTCGTTCTCTCGTTCAGGCTACGTACGACCGACTGAATAAGAAAATCTACTGGGCCTACCCTAACGCCACAGAGACTAATGCGAACAAGCTGAACAACTTCCTGATCCTTGATATCCCCTTGGGTGCGTTCTACCCTTGGAAGGTTTCTGACGAGGCATCCTCGACGGACTACATCATGGGTCTTGCGGTGTACTCGGGCTACGGTTCTGACGAGCTTGTTCTTGACGTTGTTCTCTCCAACGGTGATGACGTTATCCAAGATGCTGACGATATTGTGTCGACCCAGTTCTCGGACTTCGCTACAGGTGACCCCTCTATCGTTCTCTTGATCCGTGACGGTGCTACGGGTAAGCTTACGATGGGTACCTTCTCTGGTGATGATTTCCTTGAGTGGGGAACGACAAACTATACCTCCTTCGCTGAAGCTGGGTATGACTTCATGGGAGACATTATGCTCCAGAAGAACGCTCCTTACATCATCGTGTATAGCCGGGTGACCGAAGAGGGTTGGGTCGTTACAGAGGCTGGGTATGAGCCTATCCGTCCGTCATCTATCTTTGTGTCGGCATACTGGGATTTCTCTACGACACCCTCAAGTGCAGCACAACAGGCTTACCGCTACAAGACGACCCCTATTGTTGATCCCGGTGACCTTAATAACTTTGGGTACCCTGACACGGTAATCACAACTCGTCTTAAGGTCCGTGGGCGTGGTCGTTCAATGCGTATGCGCTTCGAAAGTGAGCAAGGCAAAGACTTTGTTCTTCTTGGCTATGGAGTTCTTGGTGGACGAAACAACAGGTTCTAAACGGCTACGTGTGGTTGAGAGAGAGGATTACGCGGTTGACCTAGAGTACAACAAAGAGTTTTTGATTATCCACCTACCTTACGTGTGGAAGTTTAACAAAAGTGTTTTTGTCGATATGTTGTTTACCCTTGAAGACTTCTCTGACTTCTTTAAGACGACAGGCTTTAAGTACCTTTACGCTGCTGTTGACACTAACAATCTGAAAATACGACGACTACTGGTTAAGCTAGGTTTTAAGAGAAAAGCTAACCAACAGGAACTCACTGTGTACGAAAAGGAACTATAATGGACCCCGTTACTTTAGTCTTAGGCGCTGTCAGTGTGGCGGGAACTGCAAAATCCCTTTCTTTGCAGAAAAAAGCTGCTGCAGCCTCCACTCGTCAACAGGAACTGGTTGCAGCCCGTGACCGTAGACAAGCGATCAGAGAAGCACAAATTCGTCGTGCTCAAGGGATGTCGTCAGCTCAGGCTATGGGCGTAGCAGGAAGCTCAGTCTCTGGTGGTGGTGCCGCTTCTATTGGTTCTCAGCTTGGCAGTACTCTTGGGTTCTCTTCACAGATGTCTGGTCTGTCGGCTAATATTACACGTCTGTCAAGCCAAGCTTCTATGTATGGAGATATTGCAGGGCTAGCTGCTGGTGGCTTTAATGCTCTTGATGGCTGGGGGCAACTGAAACAGAAGTTTGGTGGTAAACCGTAATGGCTGAGTTTAATCCTCTTAAAAAAGAAGAAAAACCAGAAGCTGCTCCTGTATTCAACCCTCTTGGTGTAAAAAGAGATACAGGTAAGTTTTCCTTTGCTACAACACAATCTGGTCAAGAACGTAGTGATACTCTCTTGGCTGAAACAGCTAACATGACTCCTGACGATGTTTCAAGATCGCGTCGGGATGGAACCCTTACGACAGTGCAACAGGCTGCGTTGGGTAATGCCGACAAAGCTCAGTCTGTTAATGCTCAAACGATTATCGAAGAGTCTGCTGTAAACAACATACCTGCTGAAGAAGCCGCATTGCGTCTTACAGAAGAGTTTAATAAGGTACCTTTCTTCCAAGGTCTTGTCGACCCCGCAGTTACCGCTTTTGTTTTGTCGAGTGGAAATGAGGCTTCTAAACGTTCTGTATTCAAAAGACTGAGCAAACTTGAAATCCTTTACAACGTAGCAAACCAAAAGCTTGAGGTAGCCACTGATCCTTGGTGGAGAGACTTTGACTTTGCTTCTACGCTTATCTCTAGCGTAACCCCTATCTATTCGACAATCTCTGCCAACAAACGTTCTGAACTGAACGCTAGACTGAATGGTCTTCTCGACGCAGAAATTTCTGAGGATGAGTTTGCTAAACAAGCCGCAGATATCCTAGACGAAGCTGGGGATATTTACGACTACTTTGGTGGTAAGAACCGAGTAAACCTTGAAGTCTTTTTGTCGTCCGTATCAGAGGGTCCGTTTGGTACTACCGCTAAACTTGATAAAGCCTTTGGCATTGTCGACATAGCTTTGCTTGGAACACCCTCTACGCTAAAAGCTGCTACCGCTATTGGTCGTGCAGGCGTTGCAGGTGTTACCTCTGCTGGCGTCGATATTGCACGTCTTGCTGGTATCGTACGTCGTGACCCTGCTCTGGTCAAACGTATCTTGCAGACGACAGCGATTAAAGATGATCCTACGCACTCCGCTGCAATCCTTGCAAACCATACTGCTACTTCACTAGCCACCCCTAACATCACCCGCCCTCGGTTTCAAACGGCTTACTCAAACACTGCCGTAAGGGACTTTGAGGATGCTGATGCTTTGTTTAACGTCGTACGTAGCATTCGTGGACCAGAGATGGTTGATGAGGCTGCTTTCAAAACTGTGCAAGACGAGATTCTTAAGGCTAAGACTGCTAACGGTCACCGTCAAGTTATCGACAGAAGCGTAGACATCGACGAGTTTGAAAACATTGTCTACTCAGAAGTCTATGGCACCCGTTCAGGTGGTGAGTTTGCTTCTAAGGCAAATGCTACCGTGTTGGCTAACAAGGTTGACGGTCTGGTAGCTAAGACTGAGAATGGTGGTTTTGTCGTCATTAAAGAAGAGAACGTCTCCCTTATTGATCCTTTGAAAACAGGTAAGGGCGACAACACGATTGATGGCCTTGTTCTTTTTAAGACGACAGATACTGATGAACTTGGAGAAGGCTTCTGGGCTAAGTGGGGTTCACCCCTAGCTCAAACGTCCGATCTTAACCAAGCTCTTATCGTACAGAATGAAGCCACTACTGCTATTCTTTCTCGTCAGGTTGAGAATGAAATTAGGCCGTTGGTTCGTACGATGAAGCCTTCGGAAATCCGTAACGTTAACGATATGTTCGAAGACTTGCAGAATGGTGTTCACTCTGTAAGAACTCAAGCTTGGACCGTAGCAGACTTTAAGTCCCAGTACTTCCAGAGGTTTAGCAAAACACCTTCCGACGAAGAAGTAGCTTACTACCTCAAAGTACAGAACTTCAACGATATTGATTGGCGTCTTAAAGCCGACATTAAGTTTAAGGATGAAGTTGCAAAGGGAACCATTGTTCTTCGTAACTTGCCTGATGAACTTAACGTACGTCCTGCTTCTGTCGACTCTGTCCCTGATAAAGACCTTATCTTTGATATCGACAGCAATGCACTTATCCCTAAGACCTCGCTTCAAGCCGATAGCCAAGTGTTTTCGGTAGCGTCTGAGCTTGCCTATAAAACACCAAGTGGTGAGCTTGTGCAATACATGACTACACGTTCGCCACTTACTCGTCGTATCCAACCTGAGGACGTATTCTCTTACAACCCCGGTGGTCCTCGTCGTTATTGGGAGCAAGAAGCTAAGTTCTACTTGAAGCAAGAGCGTGAGATTACCCTTGCTGGTGGACGTACGGCTGCTGAAACCCCTATTACTATGATGGGTGTCCGTACGCAAGAGCAAGCTTTGGCGACTAAAGCACAGTTTGATGCTATTGCTGATGCTGTCGACAAATCTATCGGTCGTGTTCTTAATAAAAACGCTTCTGTCGATGACGTTAACGCTTGGCTTAAGGCTAATCCGACAAACCAGAATATCCTTACAGCTATCCGTAACAATTCGGCTTTTAACGTCAACATTAGCACTATTGATGACCTTGTACGGTTTTCAGAAGACACTGGGGTTAACCTCAGAAAGTCTATTGATTGGGCTGGTGACGGCACTCCTCTTACGGCTGGTCGTAACGACTACATCCCCGGTGTCGACACTGGTATGACCTACGGCGCTTCCTTTAGGTCTGTTGGTCTTACAAAAGGTGCTCGTAAGAATAGCCCATTGCTTGGGTATGGCGGTACTGAACTTCGTCGTGTCCCAGCTAGCGACTCTATCCGCAAGTCTGTTTTGTCGTCTGTTGCTAAAAAGTCAGAGGCAGCTTACGTAGCTTCGGCAGTTAACGGCCTAATTAAAGGTGCTATCGAAAACAAAGCCCTTCTACAGGATGCTAAGAGCAGCCTTAGTGGTTTGACTCTTCGTGGTAAACTTGCGCGTCTTAAAGACTTGATCGACACCTCTACAGTTCAAGGGCGTAAGCTGGCTCTTGAGCGCGACAAGATTGAGTTCCGGGTTAACCAACGTAGTCCTCTTGACTCCGCTTGGGACTCTTTCCGCTTTGGTGTTGCTGAAAGCCTCTACAAGAAAGATGGCTCTAAGTTCCGTAACTGGGCGTCGGATAAGTTTAATCAGTGGTCGACAAGCCCTGTTACCGCTATGCGTGGGTGGGTCTTTGACGCATATCTTGGTTTGTTTGCTTGGGACCAGCTTTACGTTCAGTCAATGCAGATGGTAAACGTCATTGGTGTGGCTGACACGGGTTCTGCTGTCGTTTCTGCTGCGTCGTACCCAATCAATAGATTCCTTCTGTCGAATGGTGACCCCAACGTTATTAAGGCTGTAGCGGATCAGGTTGCGCCTATTATGGGTTTGACTTCCGACCAATACGTAGAGATGATCCAGTTGCTTCGTGGCTCGGGTCGTACAATTCTTGATGTCTCTATCGCAGAACTTGGGGAAAATGCTTCTTCAAGTCTTATCGGCAGCATCAGGGAAAAGGGTCGTTTCTTCTTTAAGGAGGGCGAACTTGTCTCTATTATTGGCGCTCACCAAACGGCTTACATGGAGCTTGTCAAACAGTTCCCTAACATTAGACCAGCTAGCCAAGAGGGTCTTCGTTGGATTGCACGTCGGCAAAACGTTCTTCGTCAAGCCATGACTTTTGCTAACCGTAGTCCGGGGCAAAACCTTCCATTCCTGCAGTTCTTGACTTACTCTTGGCGCATGACGGAAGCTATGTTTGCTGGAAGTCTTGGTGGTGGTCGTACGGTTCTTACGGCTAAAGAAAAACTAAAGCTTGGCACTTTGCACTTGGCTGTCTTTGGCACTGCAGCGGTTCCTTTTGCAGGGTACGTAGCCGACAGGATCGACCAGAAATACGGTATCCCTATTGACAACGACACCTATAATATGCTAAGATGGGGGATGCTTGACGTAGCCCTCACTGAAGCTTTGGGTACAGAAACTGCTTTCTCATCCCGTGTCGGTATTGGGGAAGGCATTACGTCGACTATCCTCAATTTTATGGATGGAAGTGTTATCGAAGCTTTGGCTGGTCCTTCTGGTCAGTTCTCTGGAAGCACTGTCTCCTCTACGCTTAACCTTATCAAAGACGTAAGGTCTGGCGTTGGTACAGGTGACTACTCTGTCCTTAAGCTGGATGTGTCGTTGCTTGCCCGTAACATCCGTTCTTGGGGTATGGCTGAGCAAACGTACTTTGCTATGATGCTTGGGCAGTACTATAACCGCACAGGGACTAAAGTTACTGGGGACGTTAGCACCCAAGAAGCAGTTGCTATCGCACTCGGCATTCCTCTGAAGAAGTTTGTTGAAGCAAATAGCCTGACGAAAACTATGTTTGCCGACAAGAACTATGAGACTAAGGTTGTCAAACGCCTTAACCAACTTTCTGTCGAAGCTGAGAAACAAACACGTCTGGGCGATACGGAGACTGCAAATTCACTTCGTCGAGAGATTGTGACAATCCTTAACGTCCACACCGGAGAACAAAGAGAGCGTATCTTTAGTGGTATGGCCCCTGAGTTCTTTAGTCAACTCGACCAAACGCTCCTTTATGCTTGGCGTAAGGAGTTGAATACCCGGAACCAAGAATCTAACATGGAAGAAGAAGAGTAATGGCTATCTTTCAAGACCTCAACGCAAGTGTTACTCCTGTTCGCCCAGTTGAGCAACCAAGTGCTATTGGCGCTGTGGCTGACCTTTTGAAGGGTTCAGGTTTCTTTGACAAGAGAGAGACTACAAAACCTACTGAAGGTGAAGCGTACGAAGCTGAGTGGAATACTTTTCTTGCTGATGAAAAAAGAGTTCTTCAGCCGGGTGATCCGGGATATGGTGATTGGCTTCGTACGACATCCATTAAGTTTGTTTCTAAGAAGCCACAGTTTGCTGGTAAGGTAAAGTCTAACCTTGAGGCGCAAGGTATCGCAATTCCTGTTGACCCTGAGACTTCAGAGCAAGACGCACGTCAAGCTCTCTACACTACTTGGTCGTCGTCTCCTGTTGGTATGGTGGCAGAGAGTAATGCTAAACGTGCGGCTACTGACAAGAATGGTACGCTTAACCCCAAAGTGTTTGAAGCGGAAATAGACAAAGCTTTTGCTAAGCACATTACCGTTCAGGCTGAACTAGCCCAGCAAGACACTGACGTTAAGACTGCAGAGAACCGTAAAACTCTTGGACAGACCTACTGGAATAAAGGCAAGTATTTTGCTGATGAAGCTGTTCTTGGGCAAGTAAACGTTCTGGCTGATCTCGTAGAAGACGTACGTGATGGCTCAGCTATGATTACTCCTGAGATGTCTGAAGTTCTTGGACTTCCAGCAGGTAAAGTTACGACAGAAAACTTCTCTACTCTCCTGAATAAGTATCGCCCTGTGCTTATCCAAAGCCTTATTGCTAATACAGCCAATACACTTGCTAGCTCTGGTAACGTTGACATCACTGTCCTTGAGGAAAACCCTCCGTCAGCAGAGTGGATTACGGCAGTCATGGGGCCTATCGACGAGGTGATTAAGGCTGGTCAGAACTTCGACTCGGCTGCTGAAGTCGTTAAGAATATGCAGGATACAGACCTTATTACTGCTTTCAACGGCCTTACTCCTAAGCAAAGAAGTGTTATTAGCATCAGCCAACTTATGCCACCTGAGCTAAGGTCTAGGGTTTATGAAATTAGTAACGACGTAAACTGGAAAGAAACCGCAGATAAAGTTGCGCTTATGTTCACTGCTGAAAACCCGCCTGAGGTTATCATAGAAGACATTAGCAACATGTCAACTACTGACGCTAACAACGCTGCTTTGGTCGCTGCAGGTGCTCTCGACACAGGTGGTACAAAAGGCCCAACCCTACGCTCTTCGGTACTTACTCTGTTTGCAGGCAGCAATCGTGTAGACCCTAGCCAAGATTTAGGTATCGAAACGTTTTCTGCTTTGAGCAAGAACTCCGCAGGCATCAACCAAGAAGCTGCTATGGACCCAGCTTTTAAAGCTGCTGTTGTCGATAACGTACTTGCTGACATCACCAAAAGCTTTAAGAAATATGGCAACCTTCTTAAAGGGCAGGCTAACATTGCCTACACTGTCGACGACAAAGGTAACGTTTCTATTGTTCCCGATGTTGTTGGCGACCCTGAGATGGGCGTAGACTTTAACACTATGCAAGCCGTTGAGATGGTAGCAGAGCAACTTAACAACTCCGAAGTGGCTCTTACGTTTACCCGTAAGTTGGCTGAGTTGGATAAGCTTGGTGCTGTCGGTGCTGAGATTAAAGAAACGTTCCTTACGGTTAACGGCCTAAACATTGGAGCCGGGGAGACTGTTACTGCAGGTGGCGCGGGCAGTGGATCAGCTAGCACTGCTAACCAAATTACCTACGCACTTCCAGAAGCTATCGCAGCAGACACCGAGTTCTTGGACAAGGTAGTTTCTGTGTCGTCTGAGCTAGGGTTTGATCCTAACGATCTTCTCCGAGTGATTGACTTTGAAACTGCAGGGTCATTCTCCCCTAAGGCCCAACCTATCCGTAAGGATGGAACTAAAATCTCGTCTGCTACAGGTTTGATCCAGTTCCTTGAGAAGACCGCTAATGGCCTTGGAACGACAACGGCAGAGTTGGCTGGTATGACTGCTGTCGAACAGTTGGACTTCGTTAAGGCTTACTTCGAACCATTCAAAGGACGTATCAAAAACTTCGGTGATATCTACATGGCTGTCCATTGGCCCGCTGGTGTGGGTAAGGACGACTCCTACGTCATGTACAAGGCTGGCTCTGACAGTTACAAGGCTAATAAAGGGCTTGATACCAACGGGGACGGAACGGTTACTCGTGGTGAAACACTAGCTCGTCTCTTCTCAGCTACGGGCAAGGGTGGGAACCCTACGGCTGGTACCCCAGCAAATGAAAACACTGTAGCTGCTGCTGCTGGCCCTGCCGTTCAGAGAGCCGTAACGTCTACCTCTGGCGCGCCTATGACTATGCCCTCTGGTGGCGCTCCTGCTGCCCCTATGGCCACAGGTGAAGCTGTTGACGCTACTCTCCCCGAGGCTATCCCGGCTGAAACCCCTACGGGAACCCAAGGAGCAAGTGAGCTTAGCCCTGCTATCGCTGTCGACAAAGATGTACAGGCCTTTATTCAGGAAATCGCTGGTGACCCTGACAAGACCTACGCCTCGGCTGAGGAGTTTACTGCAGCACAGGAACGTGGGGAACTTGAACCGGGAGACACTGTTGTCGTCAACGAAGAGATTTACGTGATCCGTAAGGATGGCTCTGCTCGTAAACTTGGCTCTCTTACGCCTTAACACATAGGGGAATGAAATGGACGGAGAAGCCATTCAAAAGGAAATAGCAGAGATGGATAAGCGTTTGGCTCTCCTTGAGCAGAAAATGGACCAGATCGACAAGAACGTAACGAACATTAACGACAACCTAGCTAAGATTCTCTGGATCGTCGGTGGTGGTTTCGTAATGGCAGCAGTAGGGTGGATTATCCGTGGTGGCTTGGGTCAGTAATCTCTTCGGTAAGGGTGAGAAGTACATGAAGGTTCATAACATCGACATCATCAAGAAGCATGAGGGTCTCCGTCTGGAAGCCTACATGCCGACCCCTAATGACGTATGGACCATTGGCTACGGTCACACTCATACGACAAAACAGGGTATGAAGATCACTGCGGGTCAGGCTGAATCACTCCTGCGTAAGGACATCACTTGGGTCGAGAAGGCTGTTAACAAGCTTGTTGTCGTCCCCCTTACGCAGAACCAGTTCGATGCTTTGTCGTCCCTTGTGTTCAACATTGGGGAGGGTGGCTTCGCCAATAGCACTCTCCTACGTCTCCTTAACGCTGGTGACTACGAGGGTGCAGCTAACCAGTTCCTCCGTTGGAATAAGCAGAAGGGTGTGGCTCTGAAAGGTCTCACGAAGCGCAGGGAAGAAGAGCGTAAGCTTTTCCTATCGTAGTATGAAGACGTACAAGAGGGAACTGGCTGTAGCTCTACTGGTCTGGCTCGTGTACGTTGTGGAGACTAAAGATGCTAGTACGATTGAAATCCTTGTGTGGCCAGTATTTACGTTTGCTGCTCTTGCTTTTGGTATGGATTGGTTCGGCAAGTCTGCTAACGGGGTGTGGGAAGGGTCCACTCTCTCTTCTGACGGGCGGGGGTCCAAACGTAGCGGCCAACGTTCAGGCGGGCAAGGAGAACTCTCAGGCAGTGGTAAGCCAGACGACCCGGAATGAAGCTGGCAGAGACGTTAACACAGCACAAGTGCGGGCCGACACAGCAGAAGTAACTATCCAAGAAACACCACCGTGGGTCGTCCTACTCCTGATCTTAGGATGGCTCCTCCCTAGCCCTAACGAGATTGGTCGTTGGATCACTAATCTGTTCAGACCTAAAGGTCGACGCAACTAAGTTGCTAATGAGGAAAAGAAATGGCTAAAGGTCTTTACGCCAACATTAACGCTAAGCGTAAGCGTATCGCTGAGGGTTCGGGAGAGAAGATGCGTAAGCCGGGTACTAAAGGTGCTCCTACGGCTAAAGCCTTCAAGGAATCCGCTAAGACTGCAAGGAAGAAGTAAGATGGCTAAAGACCCTCGTCTTGAACGTGCTGGTGTCTCAGGTTTCAATAAGCCTAAGAAGACCCCTAGTCACCCTACCAAGTCCCATGTTGTCGTTGCTAAAGAAGGTGACACAGTGAAGACTATCCGCTTTGGTCAACAAGGTGTGTCGGGGGATAAAGAACCTACGGCACGTCAGAAGTCCTTTAAGGCACGTCACGCTAAGAACATCGCTAAGGGTAAGATGAGTGCAGCGTACTGGGCAGATAAGGTGAAGTGGTAATGTCTAGAGATTATAAGTCTGAGTACGAGAACTACCACTCCTCCGACAGAGCCAAGAAGAAACGTGCGGAGAACAATGCTGCACGACGTAAGATGGAGAAGGCTGGTAAGGTGTCGAA
>Ga0209230_10000416_pt1 | contig 16712 bp, 8 predicted proteins | sample LakOntMetagenome_FD_187467 | JGI IMG/M metagenome (GOLD analysis project Ga0209230, IMG submission 187467) | Freshwater and sediment microbial communities from Lake Ontario - Sta 18 epilimnion Metagenome (SPAdes) (version 2) | ecosystem: Environmental > Aquatic > Freshwater > Lentic | place... | reverse complement strand
ACCAGAACCATTCACAACAGTTAATACACCAGCACCAGTTGGTGTACTTGATATTAATACACCATCAATATATAATTGTAAATAGGAATTGGTAACAGTCATAAAACAATAATACCATATATTCGCAGTTAGTATAGATATAGACCTTGATATATAAGTTATATTACCAATACTACAACTTGTATAGAATGTTCCACCGGCTGCACCAGGAATGGTAAATTGAAATGCAGGAGTACCTGTTCCTGCATTGTTTCCTATACATACTAAAGTTTGTGTTGCTACTGAAGTTATAGGTGTTATAACATTAAACCAGAATCCCATAGATAATGGCAATGAGAAACTACCGGATGCCAAACTATATGTAAGTCCAACCGTCATTGTTCCACCAATTGTATTTCCAGTGACATCCAATGATGCTGTTCCTGATTTACTTGAAGACGAATATACAGTTGTACCTGTTGCGGTTGGTGCAGGAAGAACTCCTTGAGAATCTGTGGTTACATTATCAAAAGTCAATCGTGTTATTAATCCAGATGCAATTGTCATCGCTGGTGCAACTTGAACGGTTGCAACAGAGTATAATGCAGTAACTTCATTTGCAGAGAGAGCACGATTATAGATACGGAAATCATCAATGAAACCAGCGAATGGTTCATTACCAATTATTCCAGCATTTCCAAACAAAATTCCGGTAGATACAAACGTGGGAAAAGTATATGTATTACCTTGAACTCCATTAAAATAATATGTCATTGCGCCAGCTCTTGTCACTGAAATGCCAATATGATACCATGTATTTTGCGTGACAACATTTGTTGCCCAACTCACTACACCCCAGTTTTCAATATACAATGTTAAAACACTCCCACTAAGTGAAATAGACACTTTTAAGTTATTTCCTGCACCTGAAGGTGTTCCAGTACCACTTGATATAAATATAGTGCTATATCTTCCTGAAGCAGGTGACTTAATTAAAGAAAACCAAAATGATATTGAAAAGGGGTATTTTAAAATATACGAAGATGTTATATAATTTGTCGCAGCGGTTGGTGTAGCCAATACATTCGCTTCATTTGCCAAATATAATGCTTTTGTTCCTACGCGTCCAGATACATATTGCATTGTTCCGGTTGCTGTCAAATTATTGCCATTTCCACTCGCATCATTTATGCTACTATCAAATGGATAATAACCATCCAGACCACTTACAGGTGCAACACCAATTGCTACTGCATTTGTAAAAGTACCTCCCAGTGTAAGTTGGTCTGCTGAATTTAATGGTGTTTGAGAAACACATAGAGTTCCAGAGGATGCACCTACTGAAAGTAACCATCTATCAAGTGTATTAATACTATTTAATGAACTTACTGCACTACCAGTACCTGTAGTGATTGTAACATTGCGTTGGTCTAAGTTCATATCTCCATTAATAATGCGATTACGGAATTGAGCCATATTTTTAGCTAAAATAGTTCCTGTTACGATGACATTACCTTCAACGTGAAGAGGTGCTTGTGGTAAAGCTGTTCCAATGCCTATATTACTTGAAACGATAAGTGAATCTTTTGGAACATTGCTTGTTGCAAAGGTTGAACCGATGGAACAATTGTTAATTAAATGCATATTTGCATTTGGTACAGTTACACCAATACCAGCATTACCATCACTATAGTAAATATTACTTTGTGATGATGATGTAATTTGTTGATTCCAATATGTTGGAACAGTATCAATTCCACTTGATGCAACATTAATAAAATAACCAACCGAAGACATACCTATATTAATAATATGATTGAATTTAAATAATAAAAAATAATTTACACAGGTTCATTTACAACTGGTTCAGGTTCAGTTACAACTTCAGGTTCAACAACAACTGGTTCTGGTTCAGTTACAACGACAACTGGTTCAGGTTCAGTTACAACTACAACTGGTTCAGGTTCAGTTACAACGACAACTGGTTCAGGTTCAGTTACAACTACAACTGGTTCTGGTTCAGTTACAACTTCAGGTTCAGTTACAACGACAACTGGTTCAGGTTCAGTTACAACTTCAGGTTCAACAACAACTGGTTCTGGTTCAGTTACAACTTCAGGTTCAGTTACAACGACAACTGGTTCAGGTTCAGTTACAACTACAACGGGTTCAGGTTCAGTTACAACTACAACTACAACGGGTTCAGGTTCAGTTACAACTACAACTACAACGGGTTCAGGTTCAGTTACAACTTCAGGTTCAACAACAACTTCAGGTTCAACAACAACTGGTTCTGGTTCAGTTACAACTACAGCTGGTTCAGGTTCAGTTACAACTACAGGTTCAGTTACAACAACAACTGGTTCAACTTCTGGTTTAAGAGGCCATATTGGATTTAATGGGTCAAGTGTTATACTGGGTAAAATTCTTAGAGATAAACGATATAATTTCCACGCATCACGGTGAGAATCATTAAATGTAATATCTGACAATTGCGTCCAATCAGATTCAGCTAATCGTTTGTTACGTTCATTACGTAGTTGAGTCCACTGAGTTTCTAATTTTTGTGCTTGTTTGATTGGGTCAATTTCAAATACATATGCACCATCTCTATTGACTACAGTTATGATAGTTTTATCTAAATCAGATGGGACTTGTAAATGTATAGTTTCATGAGCCCATCCCCAAGGACCACCATACTTGGCTTGGTTTGGAGCGATATCTTCATAGAAAGTCTCAATCATACAGGTATTACGATTTACAATCGCAATGGTAGCGATATTATCGTTAATTGAAGCGATAGCGATATTATCGTTAATTGAAGCGATAGCGATATTATCGTTAATTGAATCTGAATTCATATTATAAATGAGTGAATAAAATAAAAATAGTCGTTTATTTACATTTCTGCATCCAATAAATAGTTGTGTTACAACTCGGCGTTACAAACCAAAGAATTAAATTGCGAATGCCCATCATCCGCACAGCCTTGAAACAAGATTTGAATTACATCTGTAGTTGACATATTCGCAAATAGTGACCCAATCGCCCAGCCAGTAACAAAGTAATACGTCACCGTAGGCGTTGTTCTCATCGTTATTGGTGTTTTAATTTCTATGGATTTATAACCACCTGTTCTATTCATTTGCAATATCCACATTTGAATTGGTTGCCAATAATATCTTTGACATAATTGCAATTCTGTGCCATAAGGTCTAAATTCAAAAGGTGTAACAAGAGTGCCCTTCTCGAGCTGAACTCCTGTAAGGTAAATCGCGTTGCCTGCGGTCGCTAAGAAATTACTGGCGCTACCTCCAAACGCTTGAATATTAGAACCTGACAAATATTTAGTGCTCGTCCAACCAGATGTTCCTGTACTAATATAAGGTCCACCTGAACCTAAACATAATGCTAAATTTAGTCCACAGGTTGTATCTTTTGCCCAAATGCCATCTGTAGTATCACCAGGAATGGTAAAACTTATTTTTTGCCAAGCACCTGATGCAATGCTAGGTGTAGTGTATAAATACGAACGAGGAAGTAGATATTGAGAGATGGTAGTCGCGGTTGCATTTTTGGCATAAAGTTGATAAACTTCGTTCGCGCTTAGGGCTTTGTTGTAAATACGAACATCGTCTATGTAGCCAGTGTATGCTAATGTATTATTATAGAAACACCCTAATTTCAAAATGTTTGGCGCTACTGTGGTTGCACCACACGTTAGCGATAAGGCAGTCGAAGGTAAAGCGGTAGAAACCACCGCAACACCGTTCACATACATTATCATACTACCTCCTGTATTTAAAGTCAATGATACATGTTGCCATTGTGATAAAGCGGGTAAAGGTACAAAACATTGATATTGAACACCAGATACATATGCTTCTCCGCACATTTGAGAATTTATACCGTGAAATACAAGATTTAATGACCAACTTCCACTAGCCGCCGTATATGGACCAATACTAATTATTTCACTATAACTTCCAGAACTTGGAAAAGCTGTAGGATTTATCCATAAGGATACACTTAATGGCAATGTTGAGTAATTATAATTATAGGATATCGATGATGTCGGTGTTCCACCTGTTGTATTTGCAGTGAAATCCAAAGAACGTGTACCAACCTTGTATATGCTCGTCGAATAAACTACATTCGTACCAATTGGATTCGTCAGCATACCAAGGGTATCATTGAAGCCTGAATCCGTTTCGAATGTTATGGCGGTGATTGCTGCGGCAGCACCAGCATTTCCTGCAGATAAACTGAATTGTTGAGCACTCGCCGTATTATTTTTAATCCATGCACTAACGGTTGCTGGTTGTGCTGCAGTTGTGCCCCAAGCCAAATCTGCAACATTCAACCCTTCAATGGGTTGTTGAAAGAGAACGTAAGGTGAAGGTTGATAGGAATAGTAGAGACCAGCTACATCAATGGGTGACAATTCACGAGTGTAAATCCGAACGTCGTCTATGAGTCCTTTGAATGCATAGAGAAGACTTGTTCCTGTTATAGCACCAATACGCAATTGGGTAGGAGAACCAGTTCCACTTACTATAGTTAATGCACCTGCTCCAGTAGGTGTGGTGGATATTAATACACCATTGATATATGATTCTAAATAAGAATTTGTAATTGTAAAGGCTAAATGATACCATGTGGATGCGGTAAGCGTGAAAGGAGATAAAGGACATGAATAAGAAGTTCCACCAATTATAGCATTAAAATAAAATTTCCCACTACCACTATTCTCAAAGTATATTTGTGCTGAATAACTTCCAGTTGACGTGTTGTTCCCTATACTGAAAACAACTTGATAACCAGCCGTCGTAGGCGAGTTAGGATTAATCCATCCTCCCACAGATAATGGTAATGCGAAACTACCGGATGATAATGTATACGTCTGTCCCACAGTCATTGTTCCACCTGCGGTATTGCCAGTTAAATCCAATGATGCTGTGCCTGATTTACTTGAACTTGAATACACGGTTGTACCCGTGGCGACCGGAGCAGGTAATGTGCCTTGTGAATCCGTTGTTACATTATCAAATGTTAATCGTGTTGATAATCCAGATGCCAGCGTCGTGGCGGGTGCAGGTTGGACGGGTGCAATGGCAGCTAATGCAGCTATTTCGGTTGTGGATAAAGCACGATTGTAAATACGGAAATCATCAATGTATCCAGCAAATGCTTGTGTTACATATGTTGTTGTTGCATTACCCATCATAAATCCACTTTGCACAAATGTACTTGATACAGATGCAACCGATGTTCCATTTACAAATAGTTGTGCTATTCCCGGTTTATATATTGCAGCATAATGATACCAAGTATTTAAAGCAACACTTGATACTGCACCTGAGTCGACCACGCCCCAGAACCCTATTTTAACGCCTGTTGTAATTCCACAAATAAATAATGCACCTGTTGGAGAAGAACCCGACACTGTGTTTGTTATAAACGAAATTGTTGCTTCTCCCCCATTCAATTTTGTATATAATACCCAGTAAGAGACTGTGAATGAAGATGCAAATACATAAGTTGTGTTTCTTATGTAATTCGCAGCTGCAGTTTGTGCTGTTATGTTCGCTTCATTCGCTAAATACACTGCAGTACTACCAACACGTCCTGGTACATATGACATTGTACCAGTTGCTGTTAAATTATATCCGTTACCACTCGCATCATTTACGCTGCCATCAAATGGATAATATACATCCAATGAACTCGCAGGTGCAACACCTATAGCCATTGCATTTGTGAAAGTACCACCTACTGCTGCTTGGTCAGCTGAACTTAATGTTGTTTGCGCAGCACATAGTGTTCCTGAAGAAGCACCAGTTGCAATAGCAAATCGGTCTACAGTATATGATGTAGTTGCATTTGTACTTGAACTACCTGCACCTACTCCTTGTGTACCATTTGCACCACGTTGGTCAACGCGCATATCTCCATTGATAATGCGATTACGGAATTGTCCCAAGTTTCCTGCACTTATATTTCCTGTGACAAAAGCATTGCCTTCTACGTGTAATGCAGCTTGTGGTAAAGCTGTACCAATGCCAACATTGCTTGAAACAATCAGTGAATCCGTTGGAACATTGCTGGAAGCAAAGGCTGATCCAATACAACAATTATTGACTAAATGCAAACTTGCCTTTGGTACAGGTATTCCAATTCCTGCATTTCCATAGTTATAATAAATATTTTTTTGATTGGATGAAACCTCCAATTGATTCCAATATTGTGGCGTACTCTTAGCACCACTGGATACACGAATATAATACCCTTTAGATGCCATTACTTATATGAGATAAATGATTATTGCTAAATAATTATGTCAATGATTATTGCTAAATAATTATGTCAATGATTATGCGTTATGTTCCATTGATGAGATATCCACTAAATGTACTTGGAATATAAGTATTTGTACATAACACCGTGCCATTTGTACAATATATACTTACTGTATCACCTACGATTAATTGTATCACAATAGATGAAAATAGTGATATTGGTTTTCCAGCACTTCCGTAACCAACAGCACCGGCATATACTGTACCATTCGTCCAATTGGTAGCATTCTTGTAAAAAGCCCACCCATCCACTGTACTATTTACACTGCTTAATAGTTGTGCCGACATACTATATGTTCCAGCTATTTTGCAAGTAAATACACCAGTTGATGTATTAAATGAACTTAATGTTGTAAAATTAACATCTGTTAAATTATAACCTGTATTATACCATCCGGCAACCCGATTATTTTGAACGTATACATTACTTGATTTTGCAATTAAATGAAATGATACAGGTGTTGCAATTTGTGCTGGTTTTCCTACTAACCAATCAAATGGAATTTCAGGCGAAGGTAATGTAAATGTAGTTTGAGATATAGGTATACCAAGTTCACTCGCAATTGAATCATATTCCATACGGTCTACAACATCTCCACACTTCGCCCAAGTTGTATCATTAATATATGAATTACCTACAAAATCAAACATTATTGTACCAATGGCTACTTCAACTTGTAAGTCATCCGGATTCAAATATAAATTACAAGCAACATCACTATAATCTCCTGCATAAATTGCACCAGAAACTATAAGATTATTCGTTGCATAAATATTTGAAGAACTATGGATATTTCCTTCAACGTGCAATGCTTGTAAAGGGACAGTTGTTCCAATTCCTATATTGCTTGCATAAAGTGTCTTTACAGTAGTATCTGCCATTACACCTTGACTTGTCATTTGAATGCCTCCTGTCACATCATCTCGTGTAATTTGAGTACCCCCTAAATCAATTGTTTTTCCAGATAGATATAAATCTTTAAAACGATAATTACTACTACCTAAATTATATACATTACAAGCAGATGGCAATATATCGCAATTTACAATAACCGCATTTCCTGTATTTGATGAACCACTCAATAGTCCTGTAAGAACTAAATTACTTGTTATTAATTGTCCTGTTACGATGGCATTGCCACGAATGTGTAGTTTTTCTTGTGGATTTTCCGTTCCTATCCCCACATTACTCATAAAGTAAATATTAGAATTAGCTGTATTGAACCATTGAGATGAAATAATATCTGTCAATAAACTTCCATTGCCTAAGAAATAATTGGCTTTAACAGTTCCATTCACATCTAATGTTGCCAATGGGTCAGTCGTTCCTATCCCCACATTACTCATAAAGTAAATATTGGATGCGGCATTGAACCATTGAGAAGATGTAATATCTGTCAATAGACTTCCATTGCCTACGAAATAAGTAGCTTTAACAGTTCCATTCACATCTAATGTTGCCAATGGGTCAGCCGTTCCTATCCCCACATTACTCGTAAAGTAAATATTGGATGCACTATTGAACCATTGGGAAGATGTATTATTAATCAACAAACTTCCATCTCCTATGAAATAATTGGCTTTAACAGTTCCATTCACATCTAATGTTGCTAATGGGTCAGTCGTTCCTATCCCCACATTACTCATAAAGTAAATATTGGATGCACTATTGAACCATTGGGAAGATGTATTATTAATCAACAAACTTCCATCACCTATGAAATAATTGGCTTTAACAGTTCCATTCACATCTAATGTTGCCAATGGGTCAGCCGTTCCTATCCCCACATTACTCATAAAGTAAATATTGGATGCACCATTGAACCATTGAGAAGATACATTATTAATTAATAGACTTCCATCACCTAAGAAATAATCTGCTTTAACAGTTCCATTCACAAGCATATTACCATTTGATAAAGACATATCAACTTGAGGATTTGATGAATTAATCAAACGTCCAATAACGAAACGTGGGTCTTGTGGTGTACTATTTGATGTACCAATAACATAGCCTATATTGCAAGCACTATTTCCCCAGAAACGAGCATATGCTTCGCCGATAGTAGTTCCATAATCCGCTAAAAGGGATATATTAGAACCTATAATGGAATATGGTGCATATCCATCCGCTAATGCTCCAGTTATAAGCATATTAAGACTCTACGATTTGTATAGACAAAAATTGAGTTTTTATTTTTTCATCCATCATCATAGCGAAAGAATGCCTCCCAAAGAAGTTGCCGATAAATACAAGAAGCATGAGCTTCGCGACCATATCTACAATCTTCCAGACACATACATTGGAAGTATTGAGCCAACTCCCATTGAAACGTGGATTTATGATGATGACTCTAAACGGATGATAAAGAAGACGCTGACAATTGTCCCTGGTCTATATAAGATTTTCGATGAAGTTCTTGTAAATGCCATAGACCAAGCAATGCGTCTCAAAGCCGAAATTGCCAATGGTAAAGAGGATGTTCGTCCACTAAAAATGATAAAAATCAATGTGGATAAAGCCACTGGTACGATTGAAGTAACAAACGATGGCGATGGTATTGATATTGAAAAACACCCTACATATAATAATGTGTGGATTCCTGAACTTATCTTCGGCGAACTACTAACCTCAACCAACTATGATGCAAATGAAGAAAAACTATGGGGTGGTAAGAATGGTTATGGTGCTAAACTTGCAAATATCTTTAGCAAATCATTTACCGTAGAAACTGTTGACCATCGTCGCAAGAAATTCTATAAACAAACTTTCACTGAGAATATGACAAAGCGTGATAAACCTACAGTAAAAGCCTGCAGTAAAGCACCTTATACTAAAATTACATTTACTCCTGATTATGAACGTTTCGCTCAAGCGGGATTAACCGATGATATGTATAATCTTTTCAGAAAGCGAGTATATGATGCATCTGCTTGCACGGATACAGTGGTTACTGTTTCATTTAACGACGCTAAAATTGATGTGAAAAACTTTGAAAAATATGCGGATTTGTATATTGGTACAAAGGAAGAGCGACCTCGTGTATATGAGGCTTGCAGTGACCGATGGGAAGTACTTGCAACTTACAGCGAAGGTTCATTTGACCAAGTGTCATTTGTGAATGGTATTAATACACTTCGTGGTGGAAAACACGTGGATTCCATTTCAAGTACTATTTGTAAAAAATTGGTAGAAATGGTTGCAAGTAAGAAGAAGAAGGAGGTCAAGGTACAGCATATCAAGGATAATCTAATGATATTTGTGAAATGCTTGGTTGTAAATCCGGCATTTGATAGTCAATCTAAGGAAACTCTAACGACCCAACCATCTAAGTTTGGGTCTAAATGTGACCTAAGTGATAAATTCTTTGATAAACTTTATAAATCGGGTATTATTGAGAAGGCAGTAAGTCTAACGGAATTTCACGATACTAAAAAGATGGCAAAGACAGATGGTAAGAAAGTATCTCGTGTACTTATTCCCAACTTGGACGATGCCAATCGTGCAGGAACAAAGGATAGTGCACTATGTACTCTAATCCTAACAGAGGGACTTTCAGCCAAGACAATGGCAATTGCAGGTCTAAGTGTGGTTGGAAGAGACCATTATGGTGTATTTCCACTGAAAGGAAAAATAATGAATGTCAAAGATGCGAATGTTAAGAAAATTATGGAAAATGAGGAAATTTCAAATATTAAGAAAATTCTTGGTCTGGAACAAGGTAAAGAGTATAAGTCAGTGAGTGACCTACGTTATGGTCACGTCATGATACTTGCAGACCAAGATGTGGATGGTTCACATATCAAGGGTCTATTATTCAATGTATTTCAATCTCTATGGCCTTCTCTTTATAAGATTGATGGATTCTTGGTAAGCATGCTAACGCCGATTGTAAAGGCGATTCATAGAAATGGCGAGACCAAGTCATTCTATAATTTAACCGACTTTGACCATTGGCAAAAGGAACATGCCACAGCAACAGGTTGGATTACTAAATATTATAAAGGGTTAGGTACAAGTAAAGCGGAGGAAGCCAAGGATTATTTCCGTCATCCTCGTATTACAGAGTATCATTACAATGGTGCAACTTCTGATGAGAGTATGGATTTAGCATTCAATAAAAAGCGAGCGGATGACCGTAAAGCTTGGTTGATGAAATACGACCGTAATAAAGTACTTGATTATAGCAAAAAGGAGTTACCTTATGAAGAGTTTGTGAATAAGGATTTGATTCATTTCAGTAATTATGACCTTGAGCGTTCTATTAACAATCTGTGTGATGGTCTGAAGGTAAGTACACGCAAGATTCTATTTGGTTGCTTTAAAAAGAAATTGTTTAAGGATGAAATAAAGGTAGCGCAATTATCTGGGTATGTGAGCGAGCATTCTGCTTATCATCACGGTGAGATGTCATTACAACAGGCGATTGTTGGTATGGCTCAAAAGTATGTGGGTACAAATAATGTAAATCTATTAATGCCGAATGGTCAGTTTGGAACACGGATTCAAGGTGGTTCGGATGCGGCTTCAGCGAGGTACATCTTTACTCTATTGAGTCCTCTGGCACGTACAATTTACAGGGTTGATGATAATCCCATTCTAAAATATATGGATGATGATGGAATGCCGATTGAACCGGAACATTACATTCCTATACTACCGATGGTGTTAGCAAATGGTGCACTTGGTATTGGTACAGGATTCTCAACGAATGTGCCTTGTTTCAATCCAGCGGATTTAGTGGAGGCGTGTCGTCAAATTATCAAAGACTTGGATGCGGAAGTAAAGTATGCTGAGAAGGATTTAGCATCGGCAAATAATGTAATTGACAAAGTTAAAATTAAAAAGTTACATCCTTGGTATCTTGGATTCAAGGGTACTATTATTGATGGCAAAGAGGGTTCTTATATCAGCAAGGGTGTTTATAAATGGCTGGATGATACAACCGTTGAGATTACCGAATTACCGATTGGTACTTGGACGGAGGATTATAAGAATTTCCTAATGGGTCTTATTGCAGAGGGTAGTACATATATCAAAGACTTTGAGAATAGATATACGGATTTACGTCCCAACTTTATTCTAAAGATGTATCCGGGTGCAAAAGATAAACTCAAGACAACCTTTGAGACGGAGTTCAAGTTAGCTTCTTCTAAAAATCTAAGTCTAAATAATATGCATCTTTATAACAACAAGGGAGCGATTCACAAGTACAAGACAGTTGCGGATATTATTCGTGAATGGGCGAAAGTGCGTCTTGACAAGTATAGTGACCGCAAGGCATATCAAATCAAGACATTTGAGTCTAAACTACGAATGCTATCGGCAAAGGTAAGATTTATTAAAGAAATTATTGAGGGTACATTAAAAGTGATGAACACTAAAATGAAGGATGTGGAGGAACAATTGGTTGCCAAGAAGTATCCAAAGCTAAATGAAGAGGAGGAAGGAGAAGAAGAGGTGAAGAAGGTAAAAGGTGATGGAGGTTATACATATTTAACCAAGATGCCAATTCATCATTTAACTTATGAGAAGAAATCGGCACTTGAGGAGGATATGAAAGCATTGGAAGAATCTCTGGAGGGTCTAAGAGCGAAATCCATTCAACATATTTGGGCGGATGAGTTAGATGAATTTAATGTTCTATGGGAATCGCACGTAGAAGAGGTGGAATCTGAATATAGTGGTTCAAAGATGGAAGCACCTGCTAAGAAGCGGGCTGCACCTAAGAAAAAGTAAAATTTGTATGTAATCAAAATTAATAATAGTAAAAAATTGAAATGTCTTTTTTGTATTTATGGATATAAACCAATATAGTTTAAGCTTGTAATGGAGATAACTCAAGTAAACGTAGGTGGATTAAGAAATCTGGCTGTTTACAGTTCATCAGATGACGCGTTGTTAAAGCTTACCCTTCCGTACAAATCCGAAAGAGTAGGCACATCCAATGCATTCTTTGAAGAACGATATTCCTCAACTGACTCCATGAAGCAATCGTATGGATTCCGGTCACCAAACACAGAATTATCATACAAAAATTAGCATTAATATTTAAAGGATATAGTTTAATTTCGTCTTAATTTAAAGTGTATGTAATCAAAATTAATAATAGTAAAAATTGAAATGTCTTTTTTGTATTTATGGATATAACTTATTAAGAAATGGAAGCTATTCTTACTCGTATGAGTGGTCTTGTGTTGAAGGAGACATCTGTTTCTGTTATTCAAAGATTAAAGGAACATTTGGTGCGTTCCAGTATAAACCATGAGAGTGAGATATTAAAAGAGAATACTGTAAAAGAAGCACATATCTATTGTGTGATTAATAATGTATCCGCCCAACAATATGGACCTTTGATTGAGAAGTATATATTGTGTAAAAATAACTTTATAAAAAACAATGCATCTGAATGCACAGGGGATTGCAATAAGGATAATAAAAATGCAGAAATAAAGGCATCACTTGGGGGTGCAAAACACAATAAGTTTAATTGGGTTCAGTTGCGTCCATCACATAATATTCACTATTATATTCTTACGGCATATCATCTTACGAATAGCAATGTGGAAGAAGGGGGAGATATGTATATATTCAATATTCCAAAAGAATCAATGTATCAGCTTATTTTAAATTATGGTGGTTATGCACACGGTACAAATAAGGAGCACGGAAAAATCACCCTTGAGGAATTAAAGAATGAAACGAATATGAAGGAGTATGCATTGAGACCTACATATAATGACAAATGTTGGCAGGATATAGTTAAATTTCGCATTAACGAGAGTGAGCTTTAAAAAGACTCGGAATATAGTTTAACGAGTTCGCCACGACCAATTGAATTCTGTCGTGCAGTATTTTTACTGAGTGAATAATCAAGTGATTCAAATCGTTCAATTAATAAAGTGGTATTTATTTTTGATTTAATCCAATGCCAACTTTTTGGTCTTAGTTTATCAAGTCCGGTTGTTTTAATATTACCACATTTTCCACCATAAGCCAATAGTGTAAAGTCGGCTTCAGTTGGTGGAGTGGGTTGTCCTTTTGTATCAAGTGGACCAAATGGAACGAATTCCCAATCTGGATGTGTTGTGGTTAGTTTAACGAGGGTTCTTTCTATGGATTGTTTTTCCCAAATTTGGAAACAGCATTTTACTTGCATTGGTGGATTAAAGGAACAGGGTTCAGATGGAATATCTTCGTCGTGAATGAGATGAAATTTATTGTCAAGTCTATTTTGAATACTAATGCGTCTAAATGTTTTTGGTATAATGAATGCGATAGTGGAAGCTCGTTTTGCAGAGTGATTAAAGAATTTAATAGCAAGAGAGCTTACTTTTCCAAATGGTGGATTACCAACAACGAGAATATTCTTTTTATCATTTGGAGGTTCATAAGTAAAGTAATCTTGAAGTATAATATCTTTATGTTCTGGAGAAATATCAAGACCTATTTTATTTGAAGTTGGGATTCGTTCAAGAAAGCTACCATTTCCTGCACTTGGTTCAATGACTAAATCCCAATTATTCCAATCATATTTAGTTTCAATCGTATGAAGACATTTTTCTGCAATGATAGGTATTGTATAAAACTTATCAAGTCCTTCATTACGTACTTTGTTTGTATGATTTGTCATATATAGTTTATTAGAATACTTATATCAATTTTTATAGCCTTGGTGTAAAGTGTATGTAATATCTATGAATGGTACTAAAAAATGAAAGTCATTTAGTATTTATGGATATAACTTATTAAGAAATGGAGACGATTCTTGCTCGTATGAGTGGTCTTGTGATAAATGATACCTCTATGATGATAGGAAAATTTATGAACTGGATATCCAAATTCAAGGATGATAGGGTTGTTTTATTGAGACAAGAAGAGGTTGTGAAGTGGCTATTTGGAGATTTATCATTTCTACCTGCAATTGAAGTAAAAAACAAGACGGCTGATGAATTGAAATATAAAGCACTTGAGGATATTTGGGGACAAAATATGGTTAAAATCCGTCGTCCAGATTTAAAGTTGGATAAACAATGGACAAATAAATTTGGAGAGCATTTGTGTGAAGAATTATATTTGATTCAAGGGAAAACGGTTACGAAACCTATTAAGAAAAATCATTTTCAACCGGATTCAGAAACAGATAATGTTATATTAGAGGCGAAAACACAGACTTATCATACAAGTGGGACGGCTGGTGAGAAGATACTGGGGTGTCCATTTAAATATGCAGAAATTCCTGAGTTGTATGAGAAACCTCTGAATATAATTTGCATAGGTGGTGCTGAAAGAATTTGCAGAGAGCAATATGGTAACTTATCTGGAACAAAAAGCACACCTGCAAAGATGCGTTTTCTAAAGTTCTTTAAAGAGAATCAAATAGAATACATTGGGGCTACAGATATTCTTTCACGAGTTTGTAATTAATAGTTCATTAGTTCTTGAGGATGGTTCTTTAGAATTAATAGCACGACGACACGAAATAACTTGTATATTATATTTTGGGATTGGGAATGCCTCTTTAACAAGAGTAACATCAGAATTACTCATTAGAAAGTGTGTAGGTAATTGGTGACAGAGTGTAAATAATTCATTATGTTGTTCTAAATTAAAGCCATTCATAGTGTATGAAACGAATGATTTATTGGTTTCTGGTGCATAAGGTGGGTCTAAATAAACAAAGTCTGTATTAATTACTTTTTTAAGAGATTCTGAGAAGGAACAATGAGTGAATACAACATTTTTAATTAATGTTGAAATAGCAAGAATATAGGATTCATCAAGTACTGTTGGAGATTTATAGTTTCCGTAGGGAACATTAAAACCATTTGGACCTTCACGATAAATACCACGAAAGCATGTTTTATTTAGAAATAGGAACATAGCCGATGCTTGTAGGGATGTTTTATCAGATATTTTATTAAATTGAATACGAATCCAATAATAGTATGATTCTGGTGAGGTAAGTGCTTCTTCAATAGATGAAGGTCTACGATTTACATTAATTTTTTCACATTTTGCAAATTCATTAGAAAGTAGTTTAACTTCTTCAATGAATGCATTTGGATTAGATTGTATATTTTTATAAAGACCAATCAATGTTGGGTTAATATCATTTGCATAGATAGTTCCTGAAATATGAATGGTATTTGTTTGTTGAAGTGAAAGAAGTGCAAGAAGAACAGACCCACCGCCTAAGAATGGTTCGTGATAATTGTTAATTTCTTTTGGAAATAGTGTCATTATATCTTTGATAATCTGTGTTTTTCCACCAACCCATTTTAAGAAGGGCTTAGATAATTCCATTTATAAGAATAAATATAAGAACAATCAATTTTTATAGAATAAACCTTTTACAAAAACGCTGGACTACTTTATCAAAATGATTTAGCTTTTTGGCGAAAAGTTTTTTTCTCCCCCCCCCCTCGTGAGTTACTCGTGAGCAATTTTATGTTTATAGTGCGGATAAATAACTTAAAGATAATAATATATACATTAATATAGTAAGATAAATAATGACTCATAAATGCCAATATATTGATTGTAATTATATTTCAACAAGAAAATTTAATTTATTACGACATATAGAGCTAAAACATTCTAAAAGTGATACAATTCCGATTTGTCAAAATGTCACAAATGGCTTACAAAATGTTGCTAATAACTTACAAATTGTTGCTAATGATTTACAAAATGTTGCTAATGGTGGACAAAAAGTTGCTAATGACTTACAAAAAGTTGCTAATGGTGGACTAAAAGTTATCCTTGACGAATTACCTAAGAATCAATGTGAAAAATGTGGGAAAATATTAAAAAATTTATTAAGACATAGTAAAACATGTATTGGATTAATTGACCCTCTTAAATGTAATTATTGTGATAAAATATTTACTTTACCTTCAAGTAAATCAAGACATATGAAAATATGTAAATTAAAAAATAAGATAATTGAATATCAAGCACCTCAACAAAACATTCAAACTCAACAAAACATTCAAACTCAACAAAACATTCAAAACCAAAATATTCAAAATAATAATACTACTATTAATATTATCACATATAAACCAAATCAAATGGAATTTAAGACAGACCATATTGATATTGACAAATTACTTGAAAGTATTAATATGAGAGATACACTCATAGAATATACAAGAGAACTAATGAAATGTAAAGAAAACAGATGCATTCAAAAAACAAATTATAAACTACCTTATTCTCAAGTTCATATTGGAGATAATAAGTGGGAAAAAAAGTTAGACAAGATTGTATATCCAACATTTGTATCTGATATTGCAAATGACTTTCAAAATAATATAAGTGATAAATATAATAATTCAAAATATATTAAAAATCATTTTATTCCATTT
>Ga0209230_10000415_pt1 | contig 16713 bp, 10 predicted proteins | sample LakOntMetagenome_FD_187467 | JGI IMG/M metagenome (GOLD analysis project Ga0209230, IMG submission 187467) | Freshwater and sediment microbial communities from Lake Ontario - Sta 18 epilimnion Metagenome (SPAdes) (version 2) | ecosystem: Environmental > Aquatic > Freshwater > Lentic | place... | reverse complement strand
CGTTTGTGTGCGTTTGTGTGTGTGTGTGTGTGTGTGTGTTTATGTGTGTTTGTGTGTGCATATCTTGTATATTTGGCAGGAAAGAAGCATGAAGCTTGTATTGCGAAAGTCTCCGCTTGGTAAATGCCTGGCATGCGGCTTTGAAAAAGCCAAGCAAGTTTGCCACTGTCTCGAAGCACTATACTGCAACACAACCTGCCAGCAAGTGCATTGGAGCGCCCATGCTCATGTTTGCAAAATGCTGACTTCGCGTCCAATTCACGACAGCGCGGTAATAATTTTTTAACGCTCCCCCCCCCCCTCCCTCCCCCAACCCAACCAACTTACGACCCCACGCGCAGCTCTCGAGGCTGGTCACTGAGATTTGCAAAATGGAAACAAGCTGTCATCGAGGAAAGCCATCGATCCCGATCGTAGCGGATTTTATTAATCCATCACACGCTGAGCTAATGGTGACCAGTATTCTCGCGTGCAGTTCAAACATCTGCGGCAGATCCAGTGCGACGCCGGATCAATTTATCAACTCCAGATTGGTCGATGGTGCTTGCACGCACCTGGAGTCTCGCGAAGTAAATGCGTCTCTTGCTGCGGCGCAGACACTCCTGGCTACAACATCCATTCGTGATCGAGTTCTTAACTACGAGTACTCGACGGCCGATGTAGCGCTCCGCGTGTGCCTGCCATTCACTCTGGACGTTGTTGATGCTACACGCGTCCAATTTCAAGCAACTCCACTACATCGCCCAATCCCACTGAGTCTTCCAGAAGCTGGTGTGTTCCTGGCTCGTTTGGAGAGGTTTCTGTGCGTTTTTGGAGGAGCGGACAGTGCGATGACGCAGCATCAAGTGGGCGAGACACTGCGGGACCTTGTGTGCTTCTACGCCCCGGAAGATGAAAAGACTTTGCAGAAGGCTCGCCGTGCAAGTAACACAACCGTGATTCTGCGCATGGGTGGGGCGCCGGGTGAGGTGGCAGCGCATCGGGAACACGTCACGAACCCGCTTGCGCTGCTGACTTCGCATGATGCTGATGTGGGGCGCTTGCTGCTGAAGTATCCGAGAGCGCGAGCTCTTTTCCGGGACGGGCCTGCCATGGCCGCGTTGCATGTAGGAGGCACTGCTTGTGGTGTGTTCTACTGCAATGCGGCGTATCCGTACGTGAATTCGCGTTTCTGTGGGATGCATCACGAGGTGGTCTCAGACGGCTGGTACATTCTCGAAGAGCCGTCTCGGGCCCCTGTTGCTCTCGATGCTGGAGGCCTTTTTTGTGTGGAGTTACCTGGCCAGCGCTGCTCTGGCTGGATTGGAATGAGAACATGTACTCGCTGCGACCTGCCGAGTTTTGCCTGTGGCCCTATTTCTGAGGAAGAAGATGCGAAGGATAAGGAGGAGGGTGTGCGGTCCAAATGGATGTGCGAAGTGTGCTGCGCGAAGGACTTGAATCGTAAGAGTCCGCTTCCTGGAATCGAGACGCTAGAAGTATACTTGCAATGGCGTGCTTTCCGCATGGTCTTTGACGGCTTCACGGGTATCAAACTTGGCTGCGATTCTCAGCTGCCCTCCTCCAGATACGATTCATTTCGCGAGTGCTTGGAATCGCTGCACATTGAGCAGAGATCTGTGCCCGCTGAAAATTTTCTCGAAGAGGACTCCTTGTCGTCGTCTGAAGAGAAGTTTACCTCCAGCACCTCTCAGTTTGTCGAGCCAGCAGCGTCGGAGCCCGCCGGCAGGCCGATTTCTTCCAAGCTGGCGCGCGTGCTGGAGCTCCTGGAGCTAAAGCTACCATCAGGCTTCAAGAATGCATGCGGCAAGGAGTTTGAACAAGCGGTGCTGTCTCGCGTCCGAAGTGAATATTGTCGTGATGGCGATTTTTTCCATGTCACTGTCGCAAATGAAGCGGGTGTGCGCGTGGACCTGTCCACGTCCGAAGAAGCAGCGCTCCCGCAGATTGCGATGGTTCGAGAGGCTGCTGGCAGATCAATGTTTTCCCTCGTGTTGGAGACGTTTGCCGATTTGGGATGGGAAAATTGTCCTTTCGTGACCGCGACGCGCGGTCAGTCCTGCGACGCTGGCGGGATCGGTTCCGAAAAGTTCTTTATTCCGAAGTTTTACGGCGTAGGTGGCTTTGGTTGGGTGTTGCGGCAGTGCTACGAGGACGTGCAGATTCGCCAAATGGTTGTACAGCTTGGTGCAGCGCGGGAGATGGCGCTGGCCAGCGCCACGCTGGATGCAGCGCATGCAGAGCATAGTGCAAGGACTCGCGCTTTGGGCGTCGTGGCACGCTGTCTGGTAGACGGCACGCAAGTTCTCTCGTTCGAGGAGGGTCTACTGTACGCAGCCAGGCTCCACGAGGTACTGGACTCTACTGCTTCCATCTTCAAAGCGGAAGTGCAGCAGAGTGGCTCTATGATCTCAGGTCCTGGTGCTCAGGTCGAAGGCTTGCTGATGACGAAGCTGTCGCTGGACCTGGTGGAGCGTGGGCGCGAAGAGCGTGTCGCGGTGCTTGTCAAGATGATCGAAGCGGGTCCGCCCTCACGTTCGCACGCGTTCGATATGGTGCGTGAAGGGCGCGAGTTGGAACTGGCCGACTCTGTAGAAGTGGCGAACGAGCAGAGAGCTCTGGCCTGTTGCCTTGGTCTGTCTAAGTCCACAGATTGTTTGGCCAGCAGCTCGGCCTCAATGACACGAATGGCTGATGCCTGCGACAAGGACCGTTTGGCGTTGCAGGAGTATGCAGAGGAGAGCGAAGCGTTGCGCCTTGCGCTGCGGCTGCGCGACGAGGCACGCACGGGAGTACAGGCAGGCATGGTGAGTGCATTGGTGGAGCTGACAGACCTGTTGGAGCAAGAGGGTTGGATTCGGCGGGCGCAAGAAGCAGCCGAGGTACTTCGTCGAGTGTCGCCGCGGGCGCTGCGTCTGCTACTGCAGAACATCAAAGTACATAAGGTTGAGCAACAGCGTACGAATCCGATGATCGCGACGTGCTATCACGTTGCCATACGCTCCTTGTGGCATACAGACGGCGAAGTAAAAGCCATGACGACTATCCAGGCCCTGGATACGCTTCATGGCCGGTTTCTAAGGCAGGGCATACAATTCACACTGCCTATGTGGTCAGCAGCAGCCGCAAAGGAGCCCACTCCCCCGAAGCTTTCACTGCTGAAGACGCCTCGAGCCTTTGCATTATCGTTGGTGTCCATGCTGAACGGCTGTCTAGCGGAGACACCGTTGGATCCGACAGCGCAGCCTGCCTGCATGGGGCAAGACGAGGAGCGCCTTCGGCAGCTGCTGGACTCGCTCCGCAATGGCCACCTCCTCTCGCACTGCGAGATGGCGCAGCCATCACAAGGCACTCCAAAAGTAAGAGGATCGTGGACGCTCGTGGAGACTCCTTCGATGCTGCTGCTGGACGGTCACGGCTGCGCAGGATCTCCAGGAGAAGCCTTTGGACCGCCTGGTTTGGGACTGTCCTGGGTGCAGCGCACAGAGCTCAAGAAGAAAGGCCGTCGTCCAAGGCCCGTGACACAGACGGAAGCCGCACTTGTTCGTGCGGGGCTTGTGTCCCGCGGCCTCGACCCTCGCTTGTTCTCCGCGCACGGACCCACCTTTACTGTGCATGCGGCGCGTCTGCTGCTGCACGTGGGTGCAACTCTCTCCAGCCAGGACATTCTCTTGAAGCAAATGCTTGCCTGGGGTGTGGTCGAGGAGGGAAGCGACCACCCCGCAAGCGCAAATAATGGTCGTATTGTCGCTCTCTCGGCGCGCTCCGCTAGCGAGTACTCCGTCACGCGCCCCGTCCCAATGTCTCTGCTGGCGCCGCTGTGTGGCACCGGCATCACCATCGAGGAGCTTCGACAACTGCCATGTGCGCGCGCGCTCGCGGGTGTGGCGCAGCGCCCACAAAGCAGCAGCAACAGCCACGCACTGGCAACGCCACAGCCACCAATCGTATCGGAAATCATTTCCGGACTGCTGTCTGTCCGTTCGAATGCAGAAGAACGTTACATCGATGGCGCGCTGTTACAGCGCAACACACGCGTGCCGCCACGCGCCGCGGCACAAGACTGGGCACGCAGTCTTTCTAACAAGGACGGATCTGCCATTCGACACCACGAGCTCGGAGGATTATGTGTGTACACCAGACAGAATGTCACCAGCATCACGCCAGGCACGCTGCGCAGCATCCTTAAGTACGCCGCCGACAACAATCCAGAACCGCATGAAAGATTTCGATTCGTCAATGGCAAAGCCGGCACAGAGCACATGCACCCAACGATCAACAGCGGATTTTTCCCAAATGCCACACTCGGCATCCTGCGAGGTCACACTGATATTAATGGCCTTGTGCACCCGCGCACCACGGCAAACCTCCGCACCGGTTCTAGGAGGCTCCACTTTGTGAAATCGGAACAATTCTACAATCCTTCACAGCAGCTAGTACTCAGCGTCGTGGATCTTGATAGTGATGAATACGCGGCACGGCATGGCGATTTGGGCGCGGCGGCACGACTCGGAATGGCGTACACGTATATCATGACCATCGTCGCACGCGCATCGCATCCCGCCACGAAACTCAGCGACACCGACGCACTTCTCCTTATCGAGCTCGCCGCGTTCCCTGCTAACATGAACGATGAACGTTTCGTGCTGCTGGCGGCAAAAGCGCGCGAAATTAGAGAAAAGTACATGTGCATAGCAAACAACTGCGGGTGTGTGCAACTCGAGCCGGAAGCTTCGCGCGAAGTGCTCTCGCTTGACGAAACCTGCAACATGCTGTCCAAAATGTGCCCTCGGATTGGGAGACAAATCAGTGACCTTTTGGGAGTTTAATTGTGAAAGTGGAAGCCCTAGGGGGGAAGTAGAGAGAGAGAGAGAGAGAGAGAGAGAGAGAGAGAGAGTATCGCAACGGCGTTACTGCATTTTCAAAGTTCTTCAGTACATGATGCATTTAACGTGTCAGTAGTTTTTAGTCCGCAAATAAACTCCCCATTCGATATCTCGTGGCAGTTTTCACTTTTCGAAGTCAAAGTGTTGAGAGACATCTGCTCAGGAACAAAAGTGCACCAGTCATTAAATTGAATACCGTATACGATTGACCCGAAACAAACGCCAATCAAAATCGGTGGAAGAGAAATCTGCAGACTTAGAAATAGCAACAGTGCATATATCTGCCAGTGGCGCATGTGGAATAATTTGAAGTTAATGATCACATGCGTACAATTGCCTGCATACCTGGAACCATAATACTGATAGAACTTATATGTGATGACAAATCCGAAAAGTGAAGATGCGACACTCCATACGAATGGAAACAATATGAACATCATAAATATGGCGCAGCTTGCTCGCACGCGCGATTCCGTGTAATCCAGAGGATTTTTTAGAGTGTCTGCTAGGCGCGTAGAGTACACACACTCCACTAATTGATACATTGAAAGTATCGACATGCGCGGCCCGCTTAAAGTATAGCCGAAATGGTTTTTATTATCTAAATCTTAGCAATACAAGCGCCCTGGCGAGCCTTCTTGAACTTGGAGAAAATTTTTGCATTAATCTATACCACCACCACCATCAACACCACATCCACCGAGAATGACCTCCATTGCAAATCGGATTCGAAAGAAAAACAAAACAAAATACAAGGACTTTTAGTGAGCAAAAGATGACCCTACGTAGTTCTACCATTGTACCATTTTGTGTACATGTACCATCACAGACTGTTTATATCGTGCTGGCGCAAATTGCGCGGACACAGAGTGGGAGGTCTGCCGCGTGGGGAGATCTGGGCGGTGTGCCTGGTAACAATGAATCCAGTGAAAGTACAGCCGCGCGTGAATTTTATGAGGAGTCGTTAGGGGTGTTTGGCGAGCTTAAAATGGAGGAAAATTTAATGACAGGTCAGTATTTGATCAAGTGCACTTTTCAATACGACGATGGCTCACACTCAGACTACTACGTCGTTGAAGTCCCGTTTGATCGGATGATGGCGAAGCGATTTCGGACAATTCGAGAGGAACTGCTACTTTTGCCGGAAGGTTTTAATGTGGAATTTTTGCCGGACTATCTTCGCGATAAAATTTCTGGAGGGAATGTTGGTGATGAATTCTTTGAAAAGCAAGCGCTTGATTGGTTTAGCTTAGATCATCTCATGGACATCTTGAGTGAAAGTTCAACTATAATTCGTCCTTCTTTTTCACAGCCGCTTAGCTACATTGTCAGCGAGTTGCTTGATCTTTTATACGTGCCGGACACTTGACCAGAGCAAATCCGATATGAAATATTTTGTGCATAAATATTTATTATAATAAAAAACTAAACAGCAAAAAAAACCATGGCCTTCAACTCTCAGCGTTTTCCAGCGCCGTCAAAAAAACCAGTCGCCTACTCAGATGAGGACGAAGAGCATTTTGATCAGTATACGGACAGAAAACATCCAATGAAAACTGTTTATAAAGGAAAGAGCATCACCAAGGAAGAAAATCACGCCGATCAGTATGATTGTAAAAGGCAGCAAGTAAAACAGAGCGGGGGAGTGAACAAGAATGCAAAGGGCAACGTCAAGGAGGAAAATCATGCCGATCAATATGAGGGCAAAAGGCAGCAAGTAAAACAGAGCGGGGGAGTGAACAAGAATGCAAAGGGCAACGTAAAGGAGGAAAATTATGCCGATCAATATGAGGGCAAAAGGCAGCAAGTAAAACAGAGCGGAGGAGTGCACAAGAATGCAAAGAGTATCGTCAAGGACGAAGATCTGACCAAGAGTCAGATTAATATGGTCCTTGAGAGAGGCACGCAAGAAGACATTCGAAATTTGACATGCTCCATCGAAAAGCTCTGTAGAGTGCTTAGCACACGGAATACCATTTGATGATTTTTTAAACCAATTCAAATTCCTCTTCATCGATAGAAAAATGTGCAGGGACCAAAATGATTCTATCAATCGCAAGTTGAACGTCTACTAAAACCGGATCGGCAGGGTCTTCTATTAATTGCTCTGATCGACGAGCGCTCTCTAGATTGCGATGACGGAGATGTATCATATCTACTGCTGCAGCGCCAATGTGCGCATGAACATAATACAATAGTTTCCGCCATTTTCGCTGCGCGATACAGAGTGTGCCGCGTTCGATTAGCACTGAAAGCGAAACGCCCTTCTGAAGACAGCTTTCACAGCCTGTAAATCTACCAAACGGAAGTTGCATGCTTTTCTCTGTTTCAGTATCTCTCTCTCTGTAACTTGAGCACCAAGCATTGTGCATATACTTTTTTTCTTTGTTGTAACTAAATTACGTCTTGTGTTCGTGACAAGACCCTTTTGACGAATTAAACATTGGCCAGCGAAGTGTGAGGAAGAAACCAGTGATCAGACCGAGCAAAAAAGTGAAAAAGCATCCGCTGATGAATCCTATCATCGGATACGACTCTCTTCCTGCAAGACATGAAGCCAGCAGATCGTCGGAGCCAAGAAATGGAAGAACCATCGTGTTTTTTTTTCTTTTTTTTATCGAGGTCGCCAAAACCTACGTAGCGAGCTGCGGCTAACGCTGCCGATTGTGGCCTGTACGGGACATGCTCTCCGCTCGTACCGAGAGGCGTTCATGTCATCCGGTATGAACGAGGTGTTATGTAAACCCTTCACCTTGGACTAACTGGTAAACGTACTAAGTATGGTACTGCCATCGAAGCTGGACTCCGATTCATGTTTAGAGGATAAGGGATAAACCTCCCCAATTTTGTAATAAACAAGGCCACTTTTGTGCTAATTTGTGTGCATGGAACTATTACTAATACTGCTACTATACTGCTGCTACTATTATATACTGCTAATACTACTACTACTGATTGTGCGGGAGCCTTATACTCCCCCCTAAAATATCACATATTTATTAGCGTTTCTCGACATTTAATTTTTAAAAACTTCTTGGTCCGCTACTCTGAGATCTACAAATCAATCCATGCACTCTCACTGACAATTCGGCCGGTTAAAGTCGTCGCATGCTGCGGCAATGTGAAAGCGCGGTCAGACAGTACTACTGAGCTCAATTTTGAAGACGGCGCGAACCATTTGCAGCAAAGGAACACGCAACCAGAAATAAAGACGATTCCAAGTATAATCGCTACAATCATTCTTCCGCCGAGTTTTGTTTGCGTTGTTTGTGGGCTATTTTTTGGTGGTGTTGTGGAAGAAGGAGGGAGAGGAATGCTTTCTTTAGAAGAAACATGTTGAATTTCCGGCTGAGGCTCTGTGGAACGCTCTTGAGGGCACATGGAAGAACCTGCAAGTTGGCCACCTTGCAAATCGCATAGTATACTTGCTGAAGATGGTACAGCATTGAGCAGCCAACGCAAAACGCGATCGCTCAGTGCAAAAATCTCCACTTGCTGCCAGGCTCCTAGGCCTTTCGCACTGCTGATCCAGAGGTTATTTCCTTCCGCCATAACATCCACCGATGTTGAATGTAGCAGTTTGCCTATACTAAGCTCTCCGGTAGTCTCATCCCAGTCTGCTGGGAACAAATGCATGTCTGCTGACATTGTAAGCGGCTGTGATACGATGTCGCCATCATGAATTCTGAAGTGGGCATTTACGAGCGGTTCAAATGGACAGTCGTCGTAATTATCCGTGAGAAATTTGAGCAATTCCTCCATGCTTTTCTTTTCTTTCTAGCAGCAATTAAGTTTAACAAGTATTGTTGCTCTTGAATTTGCAAAGATGATTTTTATTTAAAAGGCTGGTAGCGCGTCCTGGCGACAGTTTTGAGTGTGATTTAGCGCAGCAGATCTGCAAAAATTCCGGCAATGATACTAGGATTAGGCGCTAACGAGCCTCTCGTTTTCCAATTTCTATAAGAAGCGCGCATATTGCGCGTTATTATGGTATCTGACAGGCGCTGGTTTGGCATCAGGTGTGGCACTTTCATCAGCTCTATCACCATAACGAAAAAACATGCAGCCGTGAGTACATGCCAGATAATATGAACAGTTCTATGTGCAATGAAAACAGTAGCATCATTACATTTCTCTGTGTCTCCGCTGATCCAAGAGTCTCCGGCGCAAGCAAAGCACAAAATGCCTATTACGGGCAAAACAAGGTAAAACGACCAAAACTCGGGGGCTCCCCTGAATTGGCAAATTCGCAAGAAGATGGCGAGTAGAACTATCATCGCGAGACTCGCAAACACCACGTCAAAAATTCCAAAAACGTCCCAGCCTGAGCCGTGCCACAAGCACGAGAAGACTGCGCATAGCAAAACAATCAGCCCTTCAAAAGGAAATCCCATTATCAGGAGCATTATCCCTGGCACGGCAATGAGCACATTCGTAAGCACATTCAACCCATTCACGTACCTTAGAATATATTCGATGTCTACGGTCTCCTGACTTTGCTCTGTTGTTGGTCTTGGCGGCAATGTCGCGCAACCCTGCGTTGCAACGACACACACGATTCCGATCGACAAGGCAATAAGAATTGCTGCATTAATTCCCCGCACTGCGTGAGGATTTGCCGTAAGCATTTATATGATTGCTGTTTTTTTTTTGTTTTTTTTTCTCTCTAATCAGTGAGCAATGCCTGTTCTCTCTCGCAGTTCTCGGATTCTTTCGTAAGATGCCATGCCTGTACATTCGCGCAATTCTAGAAATATGTGCACTGCACGTTTGTCATACCTGCTCCAGGCAGTTGAGCCAAGAGGCTTTTGCCCTTCTGTTTTCCACTGCAATAACCACTGCTCCCATCTATCAACAAGCTCGCTTGTGTTGGAATTTACAATACTTTGCCACTCTTCTCGAGTAGCGCCGGGAAAAACGTAGGCTACCGCGAAGCGTCTTGCACCATAATTCAATGCGCCGCCGTCGAGAGAAAATGTTATTGCCGCAAGCAGCTCTCGATTAAGGTAATCTATTTCCTGTGTTCTAATTTTAGCACGATGTGTTTGCTTAGAAATTTTAATCCGTTGAATTAGAAGTCTAAACGAAAAAATCGCAACTGCTGCTGCCGAGGCTAGGATTGCTAGTGTTGAGAGGTTCATTGTCGTTTATTTATGTACATTTCTCGAAGTCGCCAAAGCTCTTAAAGTGATCGGGCTGGCCCGCATTTTCAAGCATCCGTTCAGATCAGCAACAAAATTAAACATAAAAGTAAATGTCGGGAATCACTTATCAATATGTTAGAGAGGAATTGGAGATCATTTTTAAAAAGATTTCAATACTCAATACTAGAGCAGCTGTAGAATGTAAGCAATTCGAAACAGATGCCTTTGTGGAGCTTGAAACAACAGCTTTGCAAGAAAATTTAGCAAGACAGGAGCAGCCGTACATCAATTATGTCAGCACACTCGAATTGCATGTACAGACAGCTCAAGCGGAGCTGCGTCACTTAAGTGACTTTGTCGCGAAGCGTGACCTTGGTGACGAGGTAAGTAAAGCATCTGAATCGGTTCGAAATTTAATTAAGAGAGCCATTGACTATGCGTCGCGGCCTTACCCGTCTGCTGAGTATTTACAAAGTATTCGCACTGCATCGTCTGAACTAAAAGCACGTGAAATCAAGGCCGATGCTACGAGTCTGTCTATACATACCAGTTTGTCACTCTGGTCTAAAGAGACTGACCGACTAGAGACATCTACAATGCAAAAGATCGCAGACCTCAGGCAGGCTGACAGCGACATGCCACTACATCTTCGGGAGTCATTGATCGGATTAGCGGAGAGTATTCAAAAATCACTATATGAGCCGCGCAAGAACTTTTTCGTGGTGCAGGAACGCTGGCAGCGCCTAGCGGACCATGCTCGCGGCGCAGCACATTCCTTCAGAATCATTGCAGATGCGGCGGAGCAGCGCGACTCTTTCATCCATCATCTTGCATCCGAAGCTAACTCTGCTCTCGATCAGCTAACCGAGACGGTTGGTACGGCAGACCGAAACATGAAGTACCTGTTGCTGCATCTTCGTAGCGAATCATTACTTGATGGATCGGGGAAATCGGCAGGGCTTCCAGTCGTTGGTCTGCGACCAATCGTTTCCATCTACGACATCAAGCCACCACCGATGCTACCGAGCACTTTTTACGAACCCTCTAAACGACAGAGTCTGTTCGCGCACGCATTTCTGCAAATTTCTAATTCTCGACCAGCTATACAACTACTGCACCTTTTTCACCCGTTTAGCGGTATTGATAGGCTGGTAGTGCTCGGAGATCACTTCACCGAGCTTTGCAGAGCCGTGGCGCTCTGCGCGTCTTCTCATGTCCGCGCGGATAGGAAAGTCACAGTATTCGTTCCATCGGCTGGCGCGCTTGAGCTGTTTGATCGCGTACGCTACAATGAGCTATTCGACGTTAATCTACAACAGTTAGTGACAGGCTTAGGTAAAAAATTGTCTGGGGATCGAAAAGAGCTTCAAATGCTTCGTGCTAAATATGATATACAGGTGGTACAGCGTTCTAGGCACAATCGCAAACCTATCATCAACGAAAGTCACTTTTATCTGGCAGTTCAACCCAGCGATTTGCCGGAAATCACCACCACGTCAACCGAAGTGCTGGAGAATCGAGGGGGGATGACCATGATTACGCTTATAGAAGCTGCTCCGCATGGGGCTCCTGACGAGGCGCTCAGAACTCTCGGACTCAGAAAGTCCAAGGTTCCCAGTCTTTCCATTTCTGATGAACTGCGCACTGAATACTCGCGCGCCCTCACCGTATTTGTCGTACCGCCGCAACAATTTAAGCGAAATCCGTCCGTACGTGCAGTTTCCGTCGATGTTAGCTCTGAACGGGCGCGACAGCTGCGCGCAGCTGCCATGTCCGCAAAAAATGCAGAGGATTTTATTGATCGGCTCATACCAATCAAAAACGCCAAAATGGAACAGCTTTCTGTCGACACAGAGCTTGCACGCATCGCCCCAGTGCTGCTGCTGCTCGCGAACCTGGTCAGTGAAAATGAGCGTACCATCAATGGCGTTGGCGGAGTCGTCGGCGTGTATTGTGGATGCGACTTAGAAGGACTTGGTCACTTTACGCAACAAATCACGAACATTTTTAGAGCGCTGTTTGATTATTCTGATCCATTCGCTAAGTCCAAACATGCATATAGAGACAAGAGAGCTGTCGCTGCGTGCAGCTCTACCTCGGAATGGGAGAGACTCGAAGAGCTAAAGAAGCAAGGTGGTGATGAAATTAGAATCCTTGTGTTTGGTAAAGTTGGTAGTGATCCTGCTTTTGATGCGGTAGTGAGAGGGAAAATCGCAATTCTACATTTATTGTTACCAATGTCAGACGCGGAGCAAGCTCGCGTCATACGACGCTTCCTGCCAGCTAGTGTGCTAGTGTACGGCTGGGACAAGGTTGTACATGATAAGCTTGCTGGATTGTTGCCCGGCCCGATTGATTTAACGAAAGAAATCGTTCAGATTGCTCTGCAAGTCGCGCTGAATTCAGGCAAAAAAATTCATTAATACTTTAAAAAAAATCATTTTGTTCGGAAGAAACTTCTCATTAACTTCTGCTGTGCTTCTGCGTTGCGTGCACGCTTTGCGAGCTCGATCTCTCTCCCTTCGGCGCGTTTTCTCTTCGACTGCTGCTTTTTCTTGTCCGGGATAATGTCCTTCGCTTGAGCGGCTGGCGACAGTCCAAATAATTCTCGTGCTCGGGCGACCATGACTTGCTGATCTTCTCTCTTCACGACAAGAAGGTTTGCGCGCGATTCCTGCATGCACTGGCGCGACGGTTTTGCTAAAGCCAAGTCAGCCTGGTCTCTGAAATCGCGGATGCGACTGCCGTGTGGCGGCGACACGTCCAGCGTTTGTGAATTTGAGATGTCTTCGGCTTGGTCGAACAGTAATCTGACGCGCTTGATAGGGCACTGCGCCGCCACTTCGAATAGCTGCTCGATTGAAGTGCGAAATGAACTGATATAGTGGCCTATCGCGAGCGGCAGGCCGTTCTTTTCAACGAACATCGGATCTTCTGCCATTTCGATAGTTTTCGCGTCAATTTTCCCATTCACACGTCTCATGACGTACGCAACACGATCCCCTGCTCGCGGTTCAGTGCCAGGCGAGCGCCTCTTGATAAGATCGCGCACGATCGTCTGAGGCTGCGGTGCGGCGTACTCTGCTTTCAACTGGCAAGTTCGCGTAAACTCAGCGACCGTGCCATGGCCTTCCACGAGCCTCTGCAGCTCTGTCCGCACCAACTCGTGTCTCTCGTCGATGTCGTCGGGGCGATAAAGGAAGGAGTTTTGGAGCGACGTGAAGAGGTTGCGTTGGAATGCTGGGGACGATCGCCGCACGCTGCACACACCTTTTGACTCCATTTTTAATTCGTCGGCAATTTTTTCCTTTTTCAGGCCGAAATATCGCTTCTTGGACACGCACATGTAGCCTACGTAAATTTTCTCAAACGTCAGATTGATACATCCACGCTCGCCGAAAAAAGCAGAGATGGATCTAGTCAGTTCAGTGCCTTTAGCAAAAAGCATTACTTCGCGCTCCACGGGGTCAGACACATGAACATTGTAGTGATCGCAGTCAACGAAAACAGAGTCTGTGTCGCCTGCACATACAACAAGGCCTTTTACTTCCTCGACCATCCGCTTCGTCTTGTCGATGAGTAAACGGCCACGACCCGTAACAGCGCACGCGGCCACGAGACATGCGTACTTCGCCGATTTGTTAGGCGCACCGAGTGCTCCATAGATGGAGTTCGCGCAAATCTTGAGCGCGTTTTGTCGGCCATTGTGCACAGCGCCCAAGGCACTATCTCCCATTTTGAAAGCTTCCGCCATCTCCCTCTTCGCGATGACTCGCTCTGCGAGCAGCTCCGCGCACATGAGCGCGGTAATTGCTTTCATGCAGGCCGCAGTAACAAAGCAGGCAGTCTGATCGTTCCCAATCGGTACCTCGTGGAATGACCATCCAGGTGCTTTAAGAAATTTGCGATCTGCAAGCGTCGAGCTGCAGATGTTTTGGTCTATAATACACGAAGGGTACAGCGACTGAAAGTCGAACACGAGGACATGCTTGCGCATCCCTGGTATGCTATCTAGCACAGTTGCGCCCTGCAGCTCGAGCTTCTCCATCGCCCGTTCCAGGCCGTCGTCGTCGTCGTCATCATCATCGTCGTTATCGTTTGTGGAAGCGCCCTTTTCCCTCTCCGAGTCCATGAAGGTCTGGCCGGCCTCTGCTCGCTCGTGAACAGCCTTCGCCAGTTTGAAGCGCTCCGCCAGCACCTCCTTCGTCTCCTTGTCGAGCAGGACGTCGCGCTTCGACGTCGAGAACTTGTTCTTCGCGCGCGCAGCAGCTTCGTGCGTGAATCTCGCAAGCTCGTCCTTCGCGACCCTGCGAGATTGTGCGCACGCATCAACCCACTTGTCCTGCCTGTCGTCGGCTTCTCTTTTCAGTCTGTAAGTTGGAGGCTTGATTTCGATGGAAGGGTTTTCGTTGAGAATGAAGCCGCGCTGGTGCGCGAACATATACATCAAACTGAAGCTCTTCCACAGCTCCCCACGATTTAAAACATCACGCAGCAGAACAGTGCAGATGCGCGCGAGGGCTCCCATCTGCGAGTCTAGCAATTCCTTTTGCCAGATACGCAGGGGCAGTACGCTGTCTTCAAAGCAGTACGCGCACACAATACGCCGGCGCTCCGGATCTCCGCTGAGCCAGTGCTCGAACATGGTTGTGTAGGGGAGCGGCACTTTCTGCTGACCCAGCACATTGTCTGCCACATTGTTGAGTGAGTAGTTGTCGAGTTTTTTCCGCTTCATCATGAGAGCCATCAAATCGACGTGGATGACCATCGGCGCATCTGGCTCCAACTTGGTGCGCGTCCCGTGCGCCTTGGACGCAGTGGTTTTTTCCTCGAACTTGCAGTGGCGGCGGATCTCCCGCGAAACATATGTCGCGCGGCTGTTCTCCTCGAGGGCCCCGAGCAGCTTGAGGCGGGCCGCAATGAACGGCCAGTCATAACCGCTCGTATTCCAGCCACTGACGATGTCCACGTCGTGCCACACATGCAGCGCGTCGCGGAACGCTGCGTACAGCTCGGCCTCATCATAGCACTGAATCAGCTCGAAGCGCATACCATATTCATCCTCCAGCGCCGTACGTTCAGATGCAACACCCGAGAGGGAGAACACGTACCCGTGTGTCGTCGGTTCTGCGCCATACCTCTTGCTCCCGCTGTCGTAGACGACGACGCTGATGCAGACGGTGGCATCGTCCAGTCTCGTGGCATCCGGAAATCCGTTCACGCGAGAGGTTACCGTCTCGATGTCGAAGACTGCAAAGCGCTTGCGTCCAATGCTCAGCACGTCAGCGCCAATCGAAAATGGACTCTCTCTTTGTGCAGGCGTACGTAGTATATCAATTACAAATTCAGGGCCGTGTGCTCCACCTTCGACAAAATTTGGGTTCTTGATGCTGCGCGGCTTGTGGGTCGCACGCACATCGATGGGATCAAAATCCATTGTCCCCTCGATGTCAGTGGTGAAATAGTAACAATCACGAGCAAAGGTCACGCGATTCAGCGGGACGCGCACCGGACAGCACGGCCGGATCCCGGACGACTCGAGGAACTGTAGTGTTGGAGTGGCAGAGGTTTCTGCGAGTCTCCATCCGGCATCCGCCAAGTCCAAATCACTGCGATACACGGCCTCGCACACAAGATCACGCACCTCAGGACATTTCACAAAAACGATGGCGAAAGGAAACTCTTGCACTCTCAGCGTAGGATCGGACTCTGTTGGTGGACGCTTCTCGTTAGGGTAAAACCCATACCCTCGCTTTGCGTACTCAATTACCACTTCCAATCCCCATGTCGCAGCATCCCGATCAACACTCTTGGTGATGTACTCCTCCTGTCGCTGTCGCTGCTTTAGGTCCCACGCAGCGTCCGACGATGCTGACGTACTACCGCCGCCCCTAACACTACTACTGCTCATACTGTATCCAGACTTCTTCAGGTAAGCTTTGCGTGACCGTGACTGTGCGCGCTCCAGAAGTACTTTCCGCATCTCAGCCTCGAGGTACTGCATCACTCTACCGCCCGATACTTTGCTTAGGTCATCTGGAAATGAAATGACGACATAGGCTCGCGTCTTCACTGACAAGCACACGCTAAGCCCAGTAAATTTCTCTCGACCGACGACTCTTGCGATGAAGCAATTTTCAGTGCTGTTATCGTTTTCATTACGGCGCTCGTTTTCAGAAAACGGCAGCGTGATGACGTCGCTGCAAAGGTAATCCGTAGTATATCCAAACTGCTGAATAGATTGCTCAGATCGAAGAGACTTGCGCGCCATATAAATGTCTATCACGTCAAACTCCAGGAAACCATCCACTGAAACCAAGTGATCCTTGCCTCCTGGTACCGCGGGTCGCCGCGCAGAGCCTTCAAGAACCTTGACGGGGATATGCATAGAGTAGTTTTCGTCGTCTTCGTTTTCGTCTTCCACCGCGCCATCGCCTCGTGAAATTAGGAGCCGCATTTCCTCAGAATTACACAAAGTCATCTACAATAAATGTTGTATCGATTTTTTGCACACACACACACAAACCCACACTCACGCACATACACACATACACATACTCAGCACGAATGCGCACACACACACACACACACACACACACACACGGCATGCACATACGCACACACACACACACACACATACACACGCACACACACACACACACACACACACACACAAACGCAAC
>Ga0209230_10000412_pt1:15000-16783 | contig 16783 bp, 16 predicted proteins | sample LakOntMetagenome_FD_187467 | JGI IMG/M metagenome (GOLD analysis project Ga0209230, IMG submission 187467) | Freshwater and sediment microbial communities from Lake Ontario - Sta 18 epilimnion Metagenome (SPAdes) (version 2) | ecosystem: Environmental > Aquatic > Freshwater > Lentic... | reverse complement strand
GGGAGAGCAGGGAGAGCAGGGAGAGCAGGGAGAGCAGGGAGAGCAGGGAGAGCAGGGAGAGCAGGGAGAGCAGGGAGAGCAGGGAGAGCAGGGAGAGCAAGAGGCGTTGACTGGCCTGTAAATGACGACACTGCAGTCGATACAACATTACACCAGGGATGTGGTGTGTCCCAAAACAGAAGATTGGTAAATTGTGAACTACGCGCAATTTACATACTTAATGCGAGACTGGTATGACTATCTGCGACACTATGCACTATGACTTTACGCTGGTGTGGACGTACCTGCCAGTGCTGATCATTATTCTCCGCAGCGTTTTCTTCTTGTCGTTCTTGTACCTATGGCTATTTGCAATAAACATGTCCCCGCAAGGTGTGCTCATGCTCTGCGCAAGTATCATATACATTGATAGTTTGATCATGCATAGCAATCACTTCGACCGTTCCTGCGGACATCTCTGTGCATGTGCTCTCTCCGTTCTGACGCAGCACAGCTCCACACTCGAACGACATGGGAGTCCGATGGATGAAATTGTCGTCGTCGCTTGCGACCTGCTATGGAGCGTGTGTGCGGGTGTTGAGGTGCTGACACAAACCACGGAACTCTCGACATCCATGTCGCACCTCACTAAGGTAGTGATCTGCTGCACATTCGCCTCAACGCGAGTCATCTTCAGCTCCACTTCATTGGGGTTTCTGGATATGATTTTGAGAAGCGCCCTGTACTACGTGCTATGCTCGGTCCTCATTCTCTGCACACCGCTCGTGCGCCGTCATGACCGCAGCGCATCGCTCAATGGATTTCAAAGCAGCAGTGTTGGGTACATGTGCATGCACGTGCTGTTCGTGAACCTATACGTCATCATTGCCAGCGTGTTGTTCATAGTGGGCTTGCATGCGAGGCTCATATACAAGACTTTCCACGTACGATGCGACGAAAACGGACGCATTGAAAGTGGCTGCAAGCCAGCGATCAACAAGCATTCAGCGAGCAAACTCTCAGATAGCTTGCTCATGGACAACATGAGTTCAAGCAGTACACAGAGCACACATTCCATCAGCGAATGTCAAAAGCCCAAGCTTGATATGGATCTTATTATCAAACTACAGGCCGCCAAAAAAGCCAGAGGTATCACATGACTCAAGCGGCGGAAAGAGCAAGAGGAGCTGGAAGACATCCAGATTGTGTAGTTTTCGGAAAGACCATTACCGTTTCTCATGAAGACAATGCAAGTTCGCTTTTTAGTATTTCGCATGTCAACCCAAAATGAATTCCTTCGATGTCAGTGTAAACCTTTTGACTGACAAGGTCTTCAGCGATAAGTTTCTTTTCAATAACAAAGAAGAACGAAGAAATCAGCCACCTCATAAACCTGTCTCAGTGCTATCTAAACCGCATGTCCATGACATACCAGTGACGGTTAGCATGTCCTCGTGTCATGGGGTGGCACAAATGCCCTTCGATATCGCGATCCTACTCCTGCTGCCAGCTACGTTCATGTCTGTCTTCGTGCTCCTGATAACAGATCCGAGGGGGATGCGTATAGGGGGAAATATCAACACGCTGGTGGCCTGTGCTGTTCTACTCTCGACGCCCGCAGTGCTGACTGTCTGGCACCCTCGCACCTCAGGCAAGAGATCCCTCCTGTGGCACATGCTGCTCCTGCACTCCACCGCCCTGCTGGCGGTTCTCCGTGCAGAGCATATCTGGGGCGTGTCCCTCGTTTGGGCGGTAGTATTCGCGCATGTCGGCTTCCAGCTCCAAGCACGACGCTTGCCGTGTC
>Ga0209230_10000412_pt1:0-10000 | contig 16783 bp, 16 predicted proteins | sample LakOntMetagenome_FD_187467 | JGI IMG/M metagenome (GOLD analysis project Ga0209230, IMG submission 187467) | Freshwater and sediment microbial communities from Lake Ontario - Sta 18 epilimnion Metagenome (SPAdes) (version 2) | ecosystem: Environmental > Aquatic > Freshwater > Lentic... | reverse complement strand
AAAGGCTGTTCTTCATCTCCGTCCCAATGTTTTTGCTGAATACCTCGCCCGAAGCACATTGTCAGGCATTCGTTCTTAGGAAGAGAGATCGACGACTCTTCATTCCTGCTCGAATGCAGTACATTGAAGAGCATAGTCTTCTGGAAGTCGACTTGGAGGTAGACAACAACGCAGGTGTCGCTGGATCCCTTCGCTCTATCCTGTTCGTTTGCGAAGATGCATTTGACAGCCTTTTGTCCGATAGCGACAGAAAGCATGCGCATGGCGCGCTCGACGTTCTCCGAGTGCATGGCCGTGAGAAGGATCTTATCAGAGACAATCAAGCACCGGCCGAGCTCTTGGTCAAGGCCGCTGTCGACAATCTCAATGATTCCAGTATCCTTTTCTCTGTGCAAAAATGCACGCTCATTCACATGGCAAACGAGTGGAAAGCACCTCTGCGACTTGGCGACCGACTTCAAGGGAACCAACTCCCCAGCTTTCTCCTGAACGCTATTGAGATCAGAGGAGTTCGAGAAGAAGCAATTACAGAAACTGCTCAGAATCTCGCGGGCCACCGGAACGACCCTGCGGACCTTCAGTCCGTTTCCTTTGGCACTTTGCTCGCCATTTGCACCGCTCAATTGCAAGATAACAGGCTGAAATGCGTCGATCATTCCTTCCTCATCACCCTGCGCCCACCCTTCTTCAAATAGACACTTGCCAACTTCGTAGTTGTCCTCTCGCAGGAAGGTGTTGAAGCTTACACCAGCTGGTAGAACGAAGCTGAGATCATTTCCGTCGACAGGCTCGTCGATCCGTGGTCCTTTGTTCATGTTGTTACTCACCTTCTTGTAGCTCCAGAAGCGCGTCTGGTCTATGTCTGGCCCTGACTTGTCAAGAGTGTAAAGAGGCTTGAGAACATCCCTGAGAGTCTTCTGTTTGTCGTAGGGAGCCTTGTTCCATCCCCACTCCTTGCCGTCTGCCTTCCCGACGTAGATCAAATGAAAGCTTGCAATGAGCCAGTCCTGCGGCTTGGGACTAAGGGCGATCTTCTGCCTGAACGTGTCGAGGTTGTGGGGAATGGGCTTGAGCATGAAGGCCAGCGCGAGAACGTCCTTGCAAGGTCCGTGAGTCGAGAGCCAAGCCTTGCGGAGAGCATTTTCGGGACTGAGACCTTCTTGAAAGCGAAAGAGATCCCACACTTCGTGTGCGTGCATTCTTGACGTGAATTTTGCTGGGTGTGTGATAGATATCTTCGAATTGAATAGCTGTTTTTTTAATAGGCGTCTGATCTTGGCTTCTGATCTTGGCTTCTGATCTTGGCTTCTGATCTTGGCTTCTGATCTTGGCTTCTGATCTTGGCTTCTGATCCTGGCTTCTGATCTTGGCTTCTGATCTTGGCTTCTGATCCTGGCTTCTGATCTTGGCTTCTGATCCTGGCTTCTGATCTTGGCTTCTAAAAAACTATTATAAATACTCTGTATGCAGTAAGAGACAAACGTCGCATGAAATGGAAAAACACGCGAAAGACGTGTTGGGCGTGCAGATTTTGCTCAGGCTTGACAGCAACACTCTGCTGAGCGATGCTCTTCCAATGGTGCCGCCCTTTGATGAACGCCGCTACACCAGCACCGCCGAGACGAGTGGAAGTCCGGCAATGATTTTCCCGCGAGGCGCCGAGATATTCACAATATACATTGACGCTAATAAAGGACTCTTCGTACGTACACAGGACAAGGGCTTCTATGTGCTCCAAAGGACCTGGGGCGCGATTGTGAACTTTCTGCCTCCCGACAGTACCTGTCGGGTTTTGGTTTACAAGGATAATTGCGGGCGCCTCAAGATGGGCGTATTCGACCTTACTAAACTTCAGGGAAGGGATATCATAAGTGATCCAATCTTTGAACGCCAAAAGGCTTTGTTCGACCTGTGGCGTGATTCGAAAGTCGCTTCTGAAGATATCGTGCATCACTGGGTGGGTATGGAGGGCAGTCTCTTAACGTACATGAAGAACAAGACGTTCGTGAATCAACTTCAATTTGAAGTGGACAATATTTTGCGCATACAAGATTCTGACGGGAACGAGGATAATTACAAACTCGTTCTACGACCTCTCTTTATTTGAGAAACTATTTTCGAAAGTCGCCTATCAGTTTGAGAAAATTCTTTTGATAATGTTTAATAAATTATTTTTTTTTCAAGGCAATCAAGTCGAACCACCTGTTTGATGTCCTCCCACGACTCCTGTGTCTTGACGCTGAACTTGTATTTGATAGGCTCCCAGATTTTTTTATAATCATCGAGCACGTGTCTTTTGCAAGCGTGGTTGCTTCCTAGCACTTGCATTGCTGGAAACACACGCAAATACATTTCTGTTGGCACTCTAATCTTTAAGTGGAAGTGTCTGGAGTGCCACGAGCACTCCAGTCTGGCCTGCAGAGGGGTGTAGCTGTATGTCTCTCCTTTGATCCCGAACTTGACGCGAAACTGATTCAACGCTGTTTCGAGCAAAACAAAGTGCGCCATTTCAAGATTCACAACACGCCCTTGATCACCATGCAACAACACAACCACTATAACTGGCTCCAGCTCATTAGATGCCATAAAGCAGAACATTACATCTCCAAACACAGTCTGAGCACGCTCATGATGCACCATAGTCGAGAACTCACTCGCAACACGCAAATTTACGTGGTTGTGAATCTGGCCATTGCGATGCGTGCTGATCACTCGCACATCCAGTATCTTTTCCAGCACTTTGTCCACAGTACGCACAATTGTTCTCGCCTCTGCTACAGCACGCTGCCGGGCCACCGCCGACAGATCTTCCGTGTCGTGAGGCTTGATCAGCACAAGAGAACTCGACACCATTTCTGCATCGGTTGCTCCATCTGCGGTAGTGCGCCGACGCTTGGCAGCAGCAGGCATACTGGAAAGACCAAGCATTGCCTCTTCCATGCGTTCTCGTAAAGCTTTAATTGCTTCCTTCAGGAAGATTGTTTTCTTTTTAGATCTATATTTTGGAAAATGACGGGTACCGAGAGATGTCTACCAATAAATTACCCACATCCGGAGAGGCAATTGGATCACTCCCCGTGGCGTTGTCAGAGTTTGCTGCTGCTGCTGCTGCTGCTGCTGCTGCTGCTGCTTTTTTTGCTGCTCTTTGTGCTGCTGCCTCTTGTGCTGCTGCTGCTGCTGCTCTTTGTGCTGCTCTTTGTGCTGCTGCCTCTTGTGCTGCTGCTACAAGCTTTGTAACAGCATCACTTGTCTTTTCAAGAGCGTTCCCTACTTTTTTCGCACCTGCTACCGCTATTTCTGCCACCTTGTCTTTGACCCTCTTTCCGAACTCTCCCCATGTCCCCGAGGTTTGAAAGTCTGTTTCCAACTCCAGATCGGTGCATCGACATTCTGGACAACTGTACGCGTGACCACAACATTCACACGCAGTTTTGTTCAAACCAAAGCCAAAGCCAGCACGATTGGTAATGAGCGTACCTGCTGTATTGAGATATTTGCCATGGCTGCTTTTCCACACTTCAGCGCCGTGCATAGCCTCCCGGCATACATACACCGTGTCATCGTCTGCTTGAAATATTAGATTACCCTCTTGCGTGCGCGTTACAAAAGTGAGCTCCGTTCGACTAGACATACAATAATTTCCTTAAATAGAGAGTCGAGATCAAGCTGTCAGTGTCTAGTAGGATGAGGTCTAATACGTTTTTTTGCTCGGAACAACAAGTTTAGTCGGCCAGCGCGACGTGCCGTTGAAGGTGAGCATAAACTTCCTCCGCCGACTGTTATCAACCGAGAAGGCCTTGACCCCTGAAGCGACTTCCAAGCACATGGATTCTGATGCCTTGTTTGCCTGGGAGGGTTCGTCTTCAATCTGAGGCAATGGATGAACAGAACGGCGATTCTTCAAGAATTTCAACACGACGGCTGGTTCGGCTTCGGTGATGTCAAATAGACAGAGCATGCAAGTCAAAATAAAGTGCGTGACCACAATCTCTGCTGGCAGCTTGCCCCTCACTGCAACTTCGTTGAAGAGTGGGATGGCGACAAGCTCGCCGATGCGTATCAAGCAGAACACGAGCACGGAGACAACGGTTCGCTTCTTCATGCTTAAGGCAATCTCTGCGCAAATGTCACAGACGGCCAGAGCAATGAGGAGACGTAACAAATCGTGATTCAAGACCATATTCTCGTCCGCCGTCGAGTCAAGAGTCGAAGTCGACTCTGTCTTCACAACGGGCGACACGCCACATGCAGAATGACACCCCTGCTCGACGTTGATTTCCCATGTGTAGTACACGTTGTGAACCAGCACGTATACACAATTTGCACACACGAGTGCACGACACGACGGTCGCTCTCTGTTCTTGCACATACCTGCAGCGGTGACCTGCAGCCCACCAAATATTGCGAAAGCGGGCAACAGTACGGCCAGGTACACGCCAAACGACCAGAGCACAGCACCACTTGCTCCACACTGAGTGCCCCAAAGCTGATTCATCAAACAAGGAAGTTCCTCTGGGACTTCTTGGTGGTGCAACCACAACAAAAAAACAATGTAACACAAGCTCAATAAGATAGTTGACGCAAGTCGTCCGGCTGTGCGAGCGCAAGCATCCATTATCCCCCGCGCCAGAACGCCGAACCTTCCTACAGCAATGAAACAACAGAGAGTTTGCAACAATTGCACGTATGCCAGCACGAACAACAAACAGCTTGAAAATACCGGCCATGTGCGGCCAACAGGCCAGTCGAATATGTCAAGGCGCTGTGCAACCAACACCACACACAGCAGGCCAAAGACAAGCGCCTCAACAGTCAACACGTATATCAATTCGTTCATAAATAAAATGGCTTAAATAGAACAAAAAGTTTCATATTTTAATATTTAAGATGCTACAATCAGGCCATCGAAGAAGAAGATGGCCGACGACATGGCCGCAGAGGCCAGGACCGAAACAGCAGAGCTCAAGAGGGCGCGGGCGGAGGAAAAGGACGCCGAAGAGAAATGGAACCAAGCTCGCGTGAAGCGCCAAAGGCTTGAAGAAGCCCACAACCCGTGGCTGGATGCCGCTATACTCGGCACCAACGCCCTTCCTACGGCGATAGGAAACATATTTGGTGCGGTTCGCCATGGGTATTTGCAGATGTTTACTGCTCCACAGAACAGCGACCCAATTCTGGGAGTGGGCGGGGCGAAGCCGAAGGGGCTTGTGCAGCACGGCGCCGGTGCCGCCGCTGGTGGCGGCGGCGGCGGAGGTGACGGACCCGACTTAGCAGTGCAGGACAGCGAGGACGTGCTTGCGGAGGGCGGGGCGAAGCCGGAGGGCGGGGCGAAGCCGGAGGGCGGGGCGAAGCCGGAGGGCGGGGCGAAGCCGGAGGGCGGGGCGAAGCCGGACGGCGGCGAGGGTGTGATGGTGGACGGCGGGAAGACACAGAACATGTACACTCGGTGGGATGTCGCTGTAAAGAAAGCAGCCGCGGATCCCAAGTTCCTTATCGAACATTTTCGCGAGGACATGTTGAACGACGGTTTCCAGAAGGATATGAGGTGGGAGAAGTGTTACACATTCCAGGCTTACCTCGTCACTCAGAGGCCGAATTGGAACGTGGCTAGCGTAGCCGAAAGGCTAGGCTTCATTGCCCAAGCCACTACGTCTCAAGGCAAACCGCGGAATTATTCAGGCAAAGCGGGGAATTCAGGAAAGGCCTCGAATCGCCAGGGCGGGACGCAGCAGGCAGGCAAAGCGGAGAACCCCAAGAACGCTGGGTCGGCTGCCGGCAGTGCCGCCAGCAGCTCCGGTCCGCCCGGACCTTGGCATCCCATGGTCACGAAGATCGTGAATCTTACCGTCGCCCAGCTACAGCCGTTCTTTTCCACAGACAAGCTTTTCACGACCTATAAAAACGCTTTCATCTCCCGGGTTAACGGACCCCTGGCGCAGGTCTTTAGTAATTGGACACACCAGCCTACATGGATGTCTGTGGCACTGTGGAAGAAGGTCTTGCTGGTGAAGGAGCTTTGGACAACAAAGGGAACAAAGTCGCGTATCAGCAGGCGACTTCTGTTGTTGCTCTCTCTTGACCGCCCTACGTGCATGGCCTTATGTGCGTTGGGCCTAGTGATGGAAGACCCGGATCAGTCGAGTAAGGAGTTCTGGGATCTCCTGGTCCTGAACTTCAAGCGGGTAACCGAGGGCACAGATTTCGCTGCCGGCAATGACAAGCACCTCGCTTGGAACTTGATCATGAACACCAAGATCAACAACGTCTCCCGGTTCGGAACTGACACTGATCCCGAGTGGCTCTCGTGCGCCACAACGCCGCCGGCTTGCGCGATGCTGGACATCTTTACGACGATCCGACAAGCAATCCCCCAGGAATTGCTCGAAGAGCCATGGCCAGCACAAGATGTGCCGTGGAGGCATCCCTTCACTGTCGCAAAGAATGAAGACCCCGTGGTTGATGTGGGGTCAGATCCGGCGCTGTATACGGGCACAGTAGCTGTGCAGAAAACAGCTACGTGCGAAAATTTTTCGTCTTTCGCCATGCAGACGGAGGAGCATTTGGCTGCTTTGGAGCAGTTTGTCGACATCGTGCTAGCTTTTTCGGGAGAGTGGCGTGAGTAGGGGCTCACTTTTAATAAATACAAAAAAAATATTTTGTTTGAATGAAGGCATTTGTGTGTGTCAACTACAATATGACGCATTACAGTGAAACTTTGCGTGAAATGAATTTTATGCAGGTGCATGCTCACCTTCAGAAAACAGTGTTAGAAAACTACCACCCCCTAAAGATGCGTGTTGTGAATCCCCTTGATGTACAGACAAAAAGAACTCTCAGAGACATAGAGGTTCTTGTAGCCGAAGACATAAATGGGAAACACAGTATAAAATTCAATTTGCAGCAAACATGGATGTTGCAATCTCCTTCGACGTACCGGGACGCATATGGGTTTCACAGAGCTCTGATGGGCCATAATTACATCAGTCCAGCTTCAGAGCTTTGTGTCACAAAATACAAGAGTTTGGCAATGGTGGAGTACAATGCGGATATTGGATGTCATGCAGAAAAGTGTGTGGCAAAGTACAAGCCTTTCATGAATGCATATGATGTTGTCAAATTCCTACTCTCAGACTTTGCACGCAGGGGTCAATACGATGAGATTTTCGCAAACGCTCATGCATACAGGGAGTTGAAGGTGAATGTGGGCAAACAGAAAGCGACTCTTGACGAGCGGGAACAGAGGTCCGAGCAAGATTCTGTATCTGAATTTGAACCTGACACGCACGAGCCTACTATGCGTACTAGTGTGGTAAATTCGGAGTGCACGGGCCCTCCGGAGCTCGTGAATATTATAAAACCAAGCAATTTTCTTTCTGCTCAAAACGACCCTTGGCGACCATCAAGTGTACACTCTGGACATGGAATGACACAGAGCAAGTTCATACAGACATGTGTTTCAAAAATCGAAAATTTGAAGAACTGCTTTCTGGAACGTGCAAGCATAGAATCAGATGAATGCTACGAGAGGAAAAAGAAACGAAAAGTGCAATTGGCAAACACAGCTATGGAAGCCATTACAGATATTTTATTGCAGGCCAATGTCCTGTTGTATGACGAGACAGCGGAAAATGATCATTAAAACCGGTACCTCGTCTCGCCTGCATCACGGCTGTTGAAAAACAATTGCACGCATCAGAAACTCAGTCACATTCGTCATGTCATATCCTGATGTTGGAGGCCTGAGTGCTGCATCGGTCAGAAATGTCAAATCGGGTGCGGGGGATTTCCCAAGAGCACTCATAACCAGCGATTGCAAGGGGTTCTCAAACCGGGCGAGTAAGTTTTCTTTAGCCCTGGCGTGGTTGTCGTCGACAGTGCTTGACAGTGCTTGTGTGAAGTCGCATATGATATTTTCTTTCAAGTTTGGCGTGATGATTCTGTGCTCGACGTCGCGACTCACGAGGATGGCAAGAAGCTTGGCGCTTTGTATTTGGGTGGCAGTGCACTGCTGTCCTTTCACAGCTTGTAAAATGGGATGCTGTTCGTAGTCGACGAACATTTGTTTTTTGTACATGAAATGGGGCGCGCTCGCTGCTCTGAAAGAATGAGTGACGGTGATTCCCTGAAGCAGCATGTTTTGCCATACCTTACACCCCAGTCTCGACAGTTGGACGCCACAGGAAGGCGCGAGGATCACACCACTGTCTCTGACGTGCTTGCATTTGTCGAGGACGTCTCGCGCGGTGTCGTATTGGAGGTCGTGCATTTTGACCGAGTTATGCATGTTGCTTTTCATTTGTCCCAGCCAATAATCATGGCATGCAATATCGTCTGCTACAAACGAGCTGTTGCTGCTCGTCGAAAGTCTGTCGCCACCCTCTCCGTAAGCTCTCCGTAGTGCGTCGTCAATCGCCTCGAGCATGAGGAAATTCACGCGCACACGCAACACGGAATCCAGATCCACACGGCGTGCTTGTAACGCGTTACTCAGGGCACATCGTGTCATGAGAAGGTTCTTGACAATTTCGCACACCTCGACGCGTCTGTCATCACCCGCTGCAATATCCTTGTTGAGGGAGTCATCAAGGGCGTCGGCAATAGACATGTTGGAGGCAGCGGTGAGTTGGTAATAGAAGGAGCGCGCCAGAGGGTACATTGCCGATATCGAACTGTCTTTGGGCGCGCAATACGAAAGCTGCCAATTTACTTTGGCCGTCGAGATCTGCGCATCGTCGGCGACAAAGCCTAACTCTTGCACTGTCGTGTAAGTCTGACAATCTTGTAGTGTGTTTTCCAGTTGTTGCCATGTTTTTTCCAAGTTGGCCAGATGAAGTTTGGCGTCCTTCATGCTAACATGCGTCACGGGGGTCGAGGGCAAGATTGCTGCATGATCTTGTAGTGCTGTCATGTCCTCCCTCATGCGTCGCAAGTCGTAGTCCGAGACACTTGTTTTGACATCCAGGCCGTACTGAAAGCATGGAAATTTGAGTACAAGCGTTCTATCATCAGTCTCCAATTTTGTGTATAATGCATGCTTTGGAATTTTGGACAGTGGCTTGCACTCTATTATGATATTCTCAGGTGAAGTGATTAGGTCACCTCCACCGTCCATCAGGTGGGTTTCTACAGACACTGTAGTGCCCGCCTGTTCGCACGTCACGGTGACTGACGTCGGTCTCAGAACACTCGCGGGGATATTCGGCAGCACGCCAGGCGTGAAGACGAACTCCTTTGTACAGGTCGGACTGATCTCTATCTTCATGCAGCACACGGTATCCTCGACTGTGGGGTTTGCACCTACTTTCAGCAGCAAATGCACGCTGAGCTGAGGTCCGTTTGCAAGAGCTTCCCTGGTATCCGACTCCGCTGCATCATGTATCTCCACGCCCGGCACCTCCGCATATTCCTTCACGCTGTCAAGGGGAATCTGCATGCTGTTCATCCAGAGTCGATGGCATGCTTCCATCGTAGGCAACTTGGTCTGACACCCCTGCATATGAGAAAAGGTTTTTCCAGAGGTTGTCATATTCAGACTGCGCTGTTCAGTGCATGACGAATCACACAGAGACATTTTCTCACATCTCATTAATATATCTTTTCTTGTTGCCTGCTTTCAAAGTCACTTTTTTTTTGCAAAGAGTGCGGACAATTCCATTCCAAAATCAGCTTCTTTTGAGAATGTAGCTTCTGCCCCTTTTACTACAATTGTTGGTTGTTGCGGTTGAGCCTGTACCACGGACTGCTTCACTGTCACGGGCTGCTTCGCTCCTTCTGCCACTTTTACAATTGTTGGTTGTTGCGGTGGAGCCTGTACCACGGACTGCTTCACTGTCACGGGCTGCTTCGCTCCTTCTGCCACTTTTACAATTGTTGGTTGTTGCGGTGGAGCCTGTACCACGGGCTGCTTCGCTTCTTCGCTCCCTTTTACAATTGTTGCTTGTTGCGATGGAGCCTGTACCACGGGCTGCTCCACTGTCACGGGCTGCTCCACTGTCACGGG
>Ga0209230_10000410_pt1 | contig 16822 bp, 12 predicted proteins | sample LakOntMetagenome_FD_187467 | JGI IMG/M metagenome (GOLD analysis project Ga0209230, IMG submission 187467) | Freshwater and sediment microbial communities from Lake Ontario - Sta 18 epilimnion Metagenome (SPAdes) (version 2) | ecosystem: Environmental > Aquatic > Freshwater > Lentic | place... | reverse complement strand
AGTGGCACAAGGCACTTATGTATATCAAATAGTTATAGAACTTTTAACTGGAGAATTGGAAATTCATAAAGGTAATATTAGCGTTGTAAGATAAGTAGCATGAAAAAATTAATATTATTTATCGCCGTGTTACTTGTTCATGGATATTCCTATGCACAGGATCCACACTTTTCGCAATTTTTTGCGTCTCCATTAACCATCAATCCTGCCAACACCGGAAATTTTAGTGGATCACTTCGCGCAGCTTTAAATAGTAGAACACAGTTGCCTGAATTCAATAATCCATACGCGACAAAAACACTATCGTTAGACGCGCCTATTTTAAAAAAGTATATTAAGGAAGACGATAAGTTAAGTGTTGGGTTATTAATATTGTCAGATCAGAGTGGCAATAAATTACTCAATGATAATAATATTGCAGCTTCTGTAAGTTATAGTAAAGCACTCGATGAAAATGCCAATCATTCTATTGCACTTGGTTTTCAGGTAAATTATAGTATGTACCGCTTTGATCCGTTAAAAGCAAATTTTGAAGATCAATTAACAGCTGGAGGATTTACAGGTACTTCGGCAGAGATGATTTTAGGAAATAATTTCACAAAAAATACCACTGATATTAATGCGGGCATTTTATATACAGGCTCAACTTCCGACAATAATATATTTTATGTAGGCGCTTCTTATTATCATTTTGCAAAACCTCCGGTAGGCTTTATTACGCCAACCTATTTTACAAATAGCAGGGTAAATATTCATGGCGGCGCTTATTTTGCTTTATCGGAGGCAGCATCACTTCATACCAGCTTTCAATATCAAAAACAAGGTGAGACTAACGAACTTTTAGTTGGCGGCGCCTTCAGTTATTATTTGGGAACAGAAAATGGGCTTGAATTATATGCTGGACTTTGGAGCCGAGTAAAAGAAACCATGATCCCATACCTTGGACTCGAATGGAATCATATTAGAGCAGGCTTTACGTATGATATTGCTGCCGGCACTACACTAGCTTCTTCTAGATTTTATCAATCTTCCGAATTCTCACTCATTTACATATTGGACAATAAAAGCAAGGCTTTTAAATTAAGATGTCCCAAATTCTAGTTTAATTCTTTTTGTGCTGCTAATACTGCATTGATGACCTGGCTTGTTGGCGCCATTTCTGTTTGTTCTAATATTTCAAATAGCGCACTAAATTTTCTATACAGTGCTGGATTTTTATCGATTGTTTTTTTACGGCCCTCATAACAAATCATAGAAAGATCATGTTGTTTTTGTAAGTCTTGTACACTCGTTTTTACACGTGGATCTATTTTAATTTCTATTGGCTGCGTATAAGTTTTCCCATTAACTTGTAAAGTAATTGTGTATGAACCTGGCATTACCCATGGTGCTGTAGCTTCCGGAGCTGTATTGTTTTTTACAGCCGTCATAGGGTAGCTAACTGGTATATTAATGGGCGCATATTTTAAGTCCCATAAAAAGCGGTGCGCACCTACTGAATTAGATAAAACACTTTGAGGCCTGATCCAGTATAAAGGAATATTTACTGCTGGAATAGTGTACATAGTATCATTACTCGAAAATGTTCTAATTATTTTTCCTTTTGCATCTGTAATGCTTAGTACAACGGGTCCGTTTGTATTAACGGGTATATGAAAATCTATCACTGCTCCATCTGGCGGGTTTTGACCAGCGGGTTCTTCTGGCGGAAGCGGTGTATCTGTATTCATATTCCATCTTACACGAATAGCTGGTTGTGGTTTAAATAAAACCGTTTCTTTTGAAGTACTATTATTTATTTGACGAAGTGGTGTAATGTTATCTAAAATCCAAAAACTTCTTCCGTGCGTTCCTACAACAATATCATCATCTTTAATAACCAAATCTCTAATGGATGTTGCTGGCATATTTAATTGCAAAGACTGCCAGTTATTTCCGCCATCTAATGATGTGTATATTGCATTTTCAGATCCTGCAAATAGTAATCCTTTTTTTATACCATCTTCTCTTACTGTATTAATAGGTTCATTGGGTAAACCTGTTGTAATTAGTTTCCAGCTAGCGCCACCATCAGTTGTTTTATAGATATAGGCATGCATGTCGTCGCATCTAATTCTATTGACTGCTACATAGGCGGTTTGTTCATCAAATCGGCTTGCTTCAATCATAGAAATTTTACTCCATGCAGTTATAGCTGGTGGTGTAATATTTTTCCATGTTTTTCCGCCATCTTTTGTAATGTGAATGAGGCCATCATCCGTACCAGCCCATAAAATATTTATATTTTGGTAAGAAGGGGCAAGTGTATATACAACACCTCTACGTGGCATTGTTTTTAATTGTTCTGTAGTATATACGCCAACGCTATTAGGGATATCCCAAGCTTCTCTAGATAAATCAGGACTAATGGTTTGCCAGCTATTGCCGCCATCTAAGGTTTTAAAAATAACGTTACCCGCAAAAAATAATGTTTTATTGTCTACTGGAGAAAAAAGTACGGGCGCAGTTCTCAAAAAGCGAACTTTACCAGATCTTACGGGTTCAGGAGCAATGTTTTGTACTTGACCTGTGCGCTTATCAAACTTTGTAATTTTTCCACCATAAATAATATTTGGATCTAGTGGATCTGGGGCAACATAACCATATTCTTCTACGCCAACAGGATGCCATTCTCTAAAAGTAATATTACCATCGTTACTCCTAGACACAATACCCACAGAGCCACTTTCTTGCTGGCCACCATATACATTGTAAGGAAAAGCATTGTCTGTACTAACGTGGTAAAATTGCGCAGTGGGTTGGTTGTACCAGCTTGAGTATGTTTCACCACCATTTACCGTAACAATACCTCCTTGATCTAATCCAATGGCCATAATATCTGGATTGTTTGGATTGATCCAAATACGGTGGTAGTCATCACCACCTGGCGCACCTTTAATTCCTGTCCAATTTTTTCCACCATTGGTAGACTTCCACATCACAACGTTTGCAGAATAAACAATGTCTTCATTTTTCGGATCACATTTTACTTCTGCAAAATCTGAACCTCTTCCCCAAAACCTAGCATCTGTTGTAAGTAAATACCAATTTTCTCCGCCGTCATCACTTCTGTAAATACCACCATTTTTTTCTGCATCAACAGTGGCATACATTCTATTTGAATTACTAGGCGCGATGGTAAAACCAATTCTACCCAAACCATCTTGTATGGTACTAGGAAAACCATTTGTAATTTTTCTCCAATTTTTTCCGCCATCTACTGATTTATATAAGCCACTTGCTGACCCATTAAATACACCATTTTCCCAAGGCCCTTGTCTAGCAGCCCAAAGTGTTGCAAAAACAATTTGCGTATTATTAGGATCGATAGAAACCTGCACAGCACCTGTGTTCTCATCGATATATAAAACCTGCTCGAGTGTTTTACCGCCATCAATACTTTTGTAAACGCCTCTTTCTTTGTTGGGTCCATAAGGATGGCCGAGTGCTGCAACAAAAATTTTATTTTCATTGGTTGGATCTACACTGATGCCACCAATTTGTTGTGCATCCTGTAGGCCCATATTTTTCCATGTCTTTCCAGCATCAATAGATTTATAGAGTCCATTACCAATAGATAAGTCGGGTCTTTGAATTCCTTCGCCACTTCCAACATACACTACATTTGGATTTGAAACAGCCACAGCAACATCACCCACAGATCCAGTATTTTGAGTATCGAAAATTGGATTCCATGTATGTCCAAAATCGGTTGTTTTCCAAACGCCACCATTGTTCACACCCATATAAAACACATTTGGTTGTGATGGAACACCACACATACCAACTGTTCTTCCTCCTCTGTGAGGCCCAATCATGCGGTATTGCAAACCCTTTACTAAACTAGGTTGTATTATTTGTGCGGTAATTGAAGCACTTATGAAAGTAAACACTAGGCCAAACAGTATGAATTTTTTCATGGGAATTCTTTTGTACATTAAATGTAATAAAAAACCCCAGTTACACGTAGCAACTGGGGTTTAAAAAACGAACTAATTATTTCTATTTTACAAATAAGGTAACAATAAAGTAAGTGATGGCAGCAAGGGTTGCACTCACAGGAATGGTAAGTACCCAGGCCCATAATAAATTGGTTGTTACGCCCCATCTAACCGCACTTAAACGTTTAGTTGCACCCACTCCAATAATAGAACCTGTAATGGTATGTGTAGTTGATACTGGGATACCCATTTGCCCTGTAAAAAACAAGGTAAATGCACCAGCAGTTTCTGCAGCAACGCCTTCTAGTGGTGTTACTTTGGTGATTTTTGACCCCATTGTTTTTACAATTTTCCAACCACCACTCATTGTTCCAAGACCAATAGATACATAGCAAGCAATTGGAACCCAAGTTGGAAGTTGACCAAAATCTTGAATACTTCCACTAGCAATTAAAGCAGCTCCAATAATACCCATTACTTTTTGAGCATCGTTACCACCGTGTCCAATACTAAATGCAGCCGAACTAAATAGCTGTAATTTCTTGAACATATAGGCAACGGTATAAGCAGTTGGCGTTTTTATTTTTTCTACGTAGAGGTAAATTAATATAAAGATGAGTGATGAAATTAAAATGCCATAAACAATCATGGAGTTATCTGCCTTGTCAATTTCTGCAGCAAAAGACTTTTCGATATTAAATTTCTCAATTTTACCTTTTACTTTTTCTATGTTTTGAGGCTTAATTGGATAAATTGCATCTACTGCTTTAATAGCAGAGTCAACAGAAATTTCACCAGCTAAATATGATTTTAAAGGTTCTTTATAGCCTTCTGTTTTTTCTTTCGCAATATCGTATTCAGCTTTTGCTACCTTGTCTGATGGTGCTTTAGATTCTAATACTAAGTAGTCATTTGCATTTCTGACAGCATCTTTAATTTTGCTAGCAGCGGCACTTTTGAGCCATCCGCTGTCATTTGCTATTTTGGCAATTGCATTTGCACTTGAATTATCAAAGTCGTTAATAAGGGGTTGAATATGATTGTAATAAACGTTTGCCTTATCTAATTTTTCTTGATTGAGCGCAAGTTTTGCAAGTAAGTCGCTATTACCCTGTTTGGTTTCAAGCTCTTCTTTAATGGTAGCCACCTCTTTTTTGTATTTATCTATACCATAAAATTTCTGAACGTTCTCGTTCATTTTATTGGTTTCAAAATTGTCAAATAAAACAGCGGTGCCTAGTGTTACTACAATAATGATTGCTATTCGGAGCCAAATATTGCGCATGATAGTTACAACCGTAATAAACACCGATATAATGATACCTATAATTGGCGCTAAAAAAATGAAAAATACAGTCATTAAAATGGTATGGCTATCTACAATTTTAGACCATGGGTAAGCAATGCCTTTTACAGTAAGCGCATGGGCAATAGCAGCACCAGCAAAGCCTCCAATTAAGGTGTGTGATGAGGAAGAAGGTATACCATACCACCAGGTAAGTAGGTTCCAAAAAATAGCAGCTAATAATCCAGAAAAAATTACAGGAAGTGTAATAAAATCTTTAAAAACAGTTTTACTAATGGAATTGGCAACTGCGTGGTCTTTAAAAATAAAAAATGCCACTACATTAAATAATGCAGCCCACAATACTGCCTGAAATGGGGTTAAAACTTTTGTTGATACAACGGTAGCAATTGAATTAGCCGCGTCATGGAAACCATTAATATAATCAAATATTAACGCTAATGCGATAATGACAATTAATAAACTCATTAAAATGGAATTAAGCGTACTTGATAATAATAGATTCGATCACATTTGAAACGTCTTCGATTTTATCGGTTGCAATTTCAAGTACTTGATAGATCTCTCTTTTTTTGATGATGATTTTAAAATCATTTTCTTGCTCAAATAATTTTTCGATACTCATATCAAACACATCATCTGCTTGGTTTTCGATGCTATTAACTTTAATCATAGCGTCCGTCATTTCTTTGATATTTTTCATATCGCGAAGACCCATCACCGCTTTTTTAGTTTCGATAGTGCCTTGTAAAACAAGCTCCGTTAATTTGTGGATACCTAAATCGTTAGGATTAATTTTATAAAAATTGATCTTTTTAGCAGACGCATAAATGTAGTCTGCAATATCATCTAGTGATGTAGCTAGGTAGTGAATATCTTCTCTATCAAATGGTGTGATAAAGTTTCTTCCAAGCTCCGTAAAAATGTTATGGGTTAAATCGTCGTTGGTATGCTCTAATGATTCAATTTGGGCTAAAATACTCGCTCTTTTATCTGCGTCAGCCTCATTCACCATCTCCTTGAGTTTGATACCCATTTCGTGCACATGCTCTGCAACTTCTTCGAATAACTGATAAAATACGCGGTCTTTTGGTAAGAATACTTTGAAAATTGAATTAAAGTCCATGACAATTTTTTGTTTAATGAATTGATTGTAAAGGTCTTGAAATCCAATTCAAATAGGGATTCAGCTATATTATCAAATTGTTAACTCGAGGCTTACTAAATTAATTAACTAATTGATAATCATCTATTTACTGATATAACTTAACCCAATCAACAGTCATGTTTATAGGTAGCTCCTTTAAATTGGTGACTTTGCCAGGCCAGCTGCCTTCAAGTTGCTGATCAATAATTAAGTAAAAGGGCTGATCAAAGGGCCATTGATACGTACTACCACCTGCAACTTTTGGATAGGTGATGGTTTCAATACCATTAATAGCATACACTAATTTATCGGGGTACCAACTTACACTGTAAGTGTTATATCCGCTTGGGTCAATTTTTCCGGTGTTAAATTTTTTAGGCACTTCCTGTTTTAATGTTATGGTAGCATGATTGTGTGTTGTTTGATAAGCAAAACTATCATGATTGAGCCTTTCCATAATATCCATTTCTCCATTGTTTTGATTTGGATACATATCTTTTTCAGAAAGCATCCAAATGGCAGGCCAAGCTACATGGGCAGCATCTAATTTAGCACGCACTTCTATGCGTCCATATTGAAAAGCAAATTTATTGTAACTATAAATGCCCCCTGTTAAAAGAGGTCTTGGATCTCCATTAATGGTATCATTGTTTACAATGCCTCTTAAAATAATATTTTCATTATCAAACTGTACAACTCTATCATCGGTATCAGTGATGTATCTAAAGCAGCCTGTATTGTCTCTCCATTTTTCTTTAGGCATTTTCCATTTAGGGGTAGAAAATAAACCAATTTTACTCCAATAACTGGTGTCTAAATATCCCTTATTAAAATTGTCTTCCCATACTAGTTCCCATTTTGTTTGATCATTTCTTCTTTCTGTTTTTTGGATAAAAATATATGCATCATGATTATTGAGTTGTAATGCTTCTATACTCTCATCAATAACGCGCATCCAAGGATCTTCAGATGCTAGGCTGCTGTCATTGTTATTATTTGCTTTGCTTAATACCCAGTTAAAGGTTTCTTTAAATTGAGGGTATTTATTGATTTGAGTTTGCATCCATGCATTCCAATCAAAGCTTTCATGTAGCTCATTGTAAGCCCACTTGGTAATTAAATTATTGGCTGCCTGAAAATTTCTAATAGTGTTGTAAATGCCTGGTTTAAATGCAGTAATTTTTTTAAGTAATATTTGCGCACTATCTAGTTTGTTTAGTTGTTTCAAACAAACATATTGTAAGTACTGTTCTAGCCTACTGTCTATATCAGACTCATAAGGTTTACCTGCGCCTAAATTTTCTGGCCATTCTTGCGCTTCTTGAATAAATTGAATAGCAGTTCTATAGTTTTTATTTTTTAATGCAGTAACAGCTTGCATCATTTTTGCCTCCCAATATAAAGCTCTTCCGTCGGTAGAGCCTTCAAATGGAATAACATCCATGCTTGAAAGTAACTTATCACATTCTTTGTATTTTTTATTGAGGAGTAGCGTTTTAGCTAAAAGCATATCCATGATAAAATTTTCATTGGAGCTTTGTTTTTTAAAACTTTCTGCTACCACAAGTGCTTTATCATAATTTTTTGTTTGGAGATAGTGTTGAACGAGTAGTTTTTGATATCTCCAAGCAGATGGGTCTAATTGTATTGCTTTTTGTAAGTCTAATTCTTTGGCATTTGTCTGGCCCTTATTCCAAACAGCTCGAAGTCCATAAAAGTGAGCATCTGTAGGTGCTGTGCCTAGTGCAGTAACCATTTGTAATGCTTCTTCTTTTTTATTTTTATCATGCATTAAGAGGGCCAAATAATAACTGGGTTTCCAACTCGTACTATTTTTTACAGCCCATTGTAAAATAGGTATAAAGGATGTCCTAAAAGGAAATATGAGTAATGTTGATGCGCTATTCGCTTTATTTAATAATTCATTTGCTTTACTCGTATTGGATTTATGTAAATAGGCTTTCCAATATATGGCTAATGGATGATTGGGGAGCGCTTCTAATATTTTTAATAATTCTGATTCAAGTTTTATGTTGGCATAAAATGAGGCTAGTTCTAGAATAGATTCTTCAGGTAGTTCATTTTTAAATGCAAGCTTGTTTGTAAACCATTTTACATACAAATTTAAAGGCTGCTCTTTTTCTAGATTTGTAATCAATTGTTTTGCCCCGGAAAAATTTCCTAATTGTTGCTTTGCTATTATTTGAATTGCGATGGCATCACTATTGTATTTATTATAATCCGTTGCTTGTGATGCGTAGGACAGGGCTTTGTCCCATCTTTTGTGTTGGGCATGTATTTTTGCAAGTTCTGTTAATGCTGCTGATTTATATTCTACACTCATGGTTGCAATGCTAAAGCCATCAATAGCATCTGCCTCTTTATGCAAATGCGCTGCACTTAAGCCATAATAATAATTTGCTGCACCATGGTGTGCATCAATAGATATAGCAGTTTTAGAAACATCAAATGCATTTTGATCCTCACCGTTTCTAATGTATAATTCTGCTAGTTTAATGAGCCCTTGTAAATGATAAGGGTCTTTTGTTAAAGACTCCTTTAATTTAATTTCAGCTTCTGCAAACATTTTTTGGTCCATGAGTTCTTTACCCTGAATAACTAGGCCTTCTGCAGTGTTCCATTCAAACTTTACAGGCGTTTCTAGTGGTCTAGAAAGCGCATTATATGTAGGATCACTTTTCCATGTGAGTTGTTGTTTGGTTAGTGAAATTGAAAGATCTGTTTTTCCGAGTCCAATTTTAATTGAATCGCTTATTGTTTGAAGTGGTTTTGCATTAATTACTTTTTTTACTATTTGCTTGCCATCTACAACGATTTCTAATGTGTCATTAAAAAATGCAACTGGTGAGCAGTACCATTTTAGAAATCCATCTTCTATTTTAATATTAAGTGCAGCAGATTCGCCAGCTACAACAATACCTTTTGTTTTATTAACGGGATACCAATATTCTTTCCAGGTATCCGTAGCATGCGGCGCAAATTCTATATGCTTAAATGGTGTGAAGCTACTGTTAGAGGCATTTTGGTTAAATAACCGTCCAGACTGTATTTCAGCGTACTGACCATCGTTGTCGGTTAATATTTTTTCCCAAATCATACCCTGACGTGATAGTCCCCAAATCCAAATCTTTTTTCCTGCTTTATTGTCATATGGAGCATAGCGTACCATACCGTAATTATCGTCATGCCAGTAAGCGCCAAAAAAATCGGTTTGTTTGCCAATTACATGGTATGATTTGTAGGTGCCAAAATTATTTTCTTCGTAAAAATTGATACGCTTGCCATTGTCTTCGTTGATTGGCCATGACGCATATTCGCCGCCATGCCCAATATAATTTGTCCCCGGATAAATAAATTCGAGATTCCCTTTTGTTTTGATACCGGCGTTCATCCAATGATAGTAGGGTTGACCAATACTTGTATTATTATTCCATATTGAATTTGTGGTAAAGTATGCTTTGTCTTTGGGTAGGTTAATTTCTATTTGCCAATTGGTTCTGGTTAATAAATCTAGCACTCCAATAAAGCAACTAACGCTACCATCGATATTATTTTTAGTGCTGTAATCTACTGGTGTAGCGCAATTGGGTGTATGACCTATAATTCCATAATTGGCTTCTAGTCCGCCACTTGTCCATGGGCCGCGCATCGCAATATCCCTAAACTTGACAACTTTGTTGTTGTATAAAAATTCTTTACCCGTTGTTTTATCAATAGCGGTCCAAATTTTTCCGCCAATTTCTGGAAGGATTAGAACTTTGATATAATCGTTTTCGAGTTCTACAACTGTCCATTTTTTGTTAACTGGCTTATTGGTAAAACCATCAAACCTATAATATGGATAAATGGCCGTCTGTGACGCAATTGGATCCGGATCCGAAAAAGGATACGTGACAAAAGTCTGTTGAGATACTTTAATACTTGAAGGCGCCTGCGCTACGGATTTAAAACTTGCAGCTGCAGTAAATGATAGCAATAAAAAAAGTAATTTTTTCATAGCTTATATTTAAATATTAATGAATACTTAAATATAAGCTAATCCTTTAAAAAATCAATGCTATACCTTTTCAAGTTCTAACTCATGCAAAAGGGCTTTGTTTACTTGTAAGAACCGTTTGAGCAGGTATAAGTAATAATCGCACCTCATTTCAAATTTGTTGGTGTGGATGGTAAAGGTTGGGCTTAATATGGCGGCTTTAAAAGCCGGATTTTTTTTATGATCTTCTAGTACTTGTTGGTGTGTTAGTTTAGATAAACTTTTAGTCACTTCAGAATTGATAGAATTCCCAATTTGCATATCGGTACGAATGTATTCATTGAGTTCATCATCTAAATTTCTATTGTTATCAGAAAGTTTTACACTGAGCTCTTCATAATATTCTGCAATCAATTGTTTGACAGGCAAAGACTCAATTACACTTAAACTACCTGTAGCAATGGTGTTTTTATAAGCCGAATTGTTTGAGAAAAAGCTATCACCAATATTTGATGAATCGTATTGATTGGTTACATAATTAATAAAGTCGGGTTCATTCATTAATTTATTGTGGTACTGATAAGATGCGTACTTTAAATTTTCAAATGTTCTAATTGCTTTTGTGTACTCTACAATTCTATGTTCTAATTGAGCAGAATCTCTTTTTAAATCCTGCACCATGGCTTGTAAATTCTGATTTTTTCTTTCAATGACAATCTGGTGTTCTCTTACATTTTCAGCAAAAAAACCTAGCGTTACCGCAAAAAACAACATGAAAAATTCTAGTAAATATTCTGACCATTTTTTCTTGTGTGCCGGGTGGTGTGCGTGATGTACTTCCATTTAAATGTTGATTAGTGTTCTAGTTGCGCTTTTAATTGCTGGATTAATTTATTGTTGTTTGCTTTTACTGTGTTAAGTATGCGCTGATAACCAAAATACCTAGATATGTATACATTCGTGGCAGACACAAAATCGTCTGACGTGAGAATAGATTTTGTAGATTTGAGACTCATTAAAAATTTTCGATATTCTTTTGGATCTGCAAATCCATTTTCAGGACTAATATCTTTATACATTTCAGGAAAAAATTTTCTTGTACCTGCCCCTTGATTAAAAATCAAGTATTTATCTAAATAATTATTTCCTACATCATCAAAAAGTTTATTATTATCATTTAATTTCTTAAATAACACTTCGTAATAATAAGATAAACCGGTTTTTATATCTTTATCAGTAACATAGCTAAGTAAACCACTAGACTGCATATTTTTAAACGTCGTATTGTTAACAAATAGCGTCGTATAGCTTGGAATCGTTTTAATATTGTAGACACTATCCAAGAGATCTTTTTCAGTAAAGCCTCCTGTTTTGTACTTATACAACACATGCGATAAAGTAATTAAGTTGATGCCGTTTTTTGCCTCTGTAAAAATGCTATCTATTTTTAAGTTATCCTGTTCTAAATCAACAATAATGGCAGCATAATTTTCTTGCATGCGGTGTTCTATAATACTATGTTCTCTATAGTTTTCAGCAAAGAAACCAAGTGTCACTGCAAAAAACAACATAAAAAATTCCAGTAAATATTCTGAAATCTTTTTCTTGTGATTTGGATGATGGGCGTGATGTACTTCCATTTTTAATGATTGTTATTTTCTAAAGCATCGTGCTTTATAAGGTAGTTTCTAAGTAAGGTTAATAGTTCGTGACACTGAGCTTGCGCCCCCTCTATATAGTCTTTATCGGTAGATTGTCTAATTGTTTGGAGCATCCCTAGAATTGCAATATAATTATCCCAATCTAATTGATCTTTTTTCATGATTTTTATATTGGCTGGAATTGGCACTGTAACAACTATTTTATTACTATCAATTTTAAAGTTGTCTCCGGCAGCTCTATTAAAATTAAATTCAAAATTTTTAGTTGAAATAGGGTCTAACATTCTATCTATATAACCAAATTCTCGCTGTTCTCTTAACTTAAGGCCAGCTGCTAAATTAGCATATCGTTGAATGCCAGCTTTTAGTTCGTCTGATTCTAAAAATTTTAAAGTCCCAGAACTTTTAACTTCATCTAATGCAAGACTATTCATTTGGTATAACATTCTTCTTGTTATATGGCCATGAGCAGCATAAACTGCTGGTATTTCTTTATCAAGCTCGTTGTTGTTATAATGGGCATTAATGATTTCAAAACAACTGTCTTGCTTGTTTCTATTTCTTCTAGTATTTGCAAAACCGATAGAGTCGTTGATTACGTCTACGTATAAATTTTTGGCACTGATAAGTGCTTTTTTTGTTTCTACATAATGCTCTCTAACATTTTCGGCACCATAACCAAGTGTTACCGCAACAAAAATCATTAAGCCTTCTAATAAATATTCTTTCCAAGGCTTTGCGTGTGTAGGAATATGAGGGTGGTGATGTACTTCCATTTATTTTGTTTCTTCTTCTATTTGTTTAATTAATTCGTTTGTTCTTTCTAGTCCTCTTTGGTTCCAGATAAAAGCTAAGGTATCAGCGAGTTTTTTCTCTTGTAATAAATTTAGTAGTTCTTGATTTCCCTTCAAATGTTGTCTGATGCTTGTGCCATCAAAAATGTAATGCGGTTGCTCTTCAATAGATCTAAATTTGTATTTCACTTTATTTCTAAGATTTGCAAATATCTTTTGAACTAGATCGGTGCCAACATTGGTAGAAATTTTAAAATCTTCGTAACGGTTATAGCTAACAATGATTTTTGATAGCAATTCATGATTTTCGATATACGCTAGCTTGCTTGTTGCTTTTAAAGATTCATACTCTGAAGTGTTGCTAGCAAAAAATGTATAATCAAGCGCATTAGAGAGGTATATAGAAAGCGAATCGTCACTAATTTCAATATCTCCAGCAGACCAGGCTGTAATTTGATCTATCGCTAAAACTGAATTTTTATGAATGTTTACATTAAATTTAAAATCTACTACGTCTCTTTTCATTTCTGCTGCAAGTCTTACAAGTGCTGCTTCTCCTTGTTTGGTATGAACATAATGCTCTACCATTCTTTCGGCGGCAACGGCTAATGATATACTTAGAAGAATAACAAAAACTTCTTCTACAAATCCTTTTAAAAATTTAGGGCGGTGTACTTCCATTTTATGAATGTTCTGATTTTAATAATTTCAATAATTTACCATTTTCTTCTTTAGCCATTTTCAGCGCCATCTGGTATACGAAAATTTGATTGTAATATTTTTGAATATCGTAAATGAATTTTTCTGATTGTAAGATATTTTTTGTTTCTTGTAAGCTTAGCATAAAGTTTACATAGTTGCTTGGTTTATTTAAATCATAATTAGATTGATCAGTCCTCATTTTTCTAAAATAAGAGCCAATGCCCAGTGGCAATGCGGAGCCAAACTCTTTACCTGCTTGATCAAAAAATACATTATTACTTTCTATTCTTTTAAAAACAACTTCATAATAATAAGATAAACTATTTTTCAGATCCTCTTCTTCTACATAACTTAGTAAACCACTAGATTGCATATTTTTAAATGAACTATTATTTACATAAAGTGTAAATGTTGCAGCAATCATTTCCGGAAATGCTTTAATGGAATCAATCAATTGAGATTCATTAATAACTTTATTTTTTTGTAAGTATAAAAGATTGATTACCCTATCAAATCTATTGATGATAAGTTGTTCATTTGCTAAAAGGCTATCGATTGTAACTGCATCATTTTCTAAATCTTTTAAAATGGCAACCTTATTTTGCTCAATACGGTGCGAAATAATGCTGTGCTCTCTTAAATTTTCTGCAAAAAAACCAAGGGTAACTGCTGCAAAGAGCATAATAAATTCTGTGATGTATTCTTTCCAGTTTTTGGGCTTATGTGAGTGATGATGTACTTCCATGGATATTAAATTCTGTTGAAAATAAACTTTATTTTTGAATTTCCTTAATTTACACGTTAAGAATAATTCTACTACAATTGAACAGATAAAAAAGATGATTTTTGGTTCTTTTTGTGGGGGTTGTAAACTTCATTAATTGTGATTATCGTCTTGCATATTTAATTTAACTTTGAAAGATGCAAGTAGCTGTTTTAAGAATCTTTAGAAAAGTACACCGTTTGATGGGGGCTGTTTTATTTATCTTCTTTTTTGTTGTTGCAATAACTGGCGTTTTACTAGGATGGAAGAAAAATACAAATGGATGGCTTTTGCCCGCAACTTCTAAAGGAACTTCTACCAACCTTGCAGTTTGGAAACCAATAGCAACTTTACATACAATCGCTGACAGTGTGTTACTAAAGCGTTTTGATAATTCGTTAGCCACTGATTTAGACCGTATCGATATTCGAAAAGATAAGGGTATTGTTAAGTTTGTATATGCTAAACATTATTGGGAGGTTCAGCTTGATGGAGCCACAGGTAATGTGTTACAGGTTAACCTGCGCAAATCAGATTTTATTGAAGACATACATGACGCTTCCTATTTAGATACTTATTTTAATACCAAAGGAGAGCCCATAAAGCTTGCTTACACACTCATTATGGGCAGCGCTTTATTTTTATTTTGTACTACAGGCTTTTGGCTATGGTATGGCCCTAAACTTATTCGCAATAAAAAAAGAGGCTAATTAAATACCTCTAGGCTTAGTGCCCAAAGCTTCCTTTAAAAGCTGGAACATTTACTAGCTCTAGCGTTATATTTTTTTCGGTAGCTGTATTTTTAAAATTGTAGATTATTTCTAAAACATCTAGGTCAATGTAATGTGCATTCGTTCCATCAATAACAACATGCGTTCCGTTTTCAATTTCAAATAGTTTGATAGCCAAGCTACCTTTATTTAAGAATGTCACATGCTCTGTTAACTGAATGGTGATACCACCACCTTCTTTTTGTTTGTCGTGATGAATCAAATAATCTCTTCTAAAATTTGCACGTAAAATATAAAAAATAGCTACGATCATACCCAGTGCAATTCCTTTTAATAAATCAGAAAATTGAATCGCAACTACTGTAATGATAAATGGTATGAATTGCTCCCAGCCAAGCTTATACATTTGCTTGAATAAGGAAACCTTAGCAAGTTTATAGCCCACTACAAGTAAAACGGCCGCTAAACAAGCCAAAGGGATTTTATTTAAAATTGAGGCTAGTAAAATAACGCTCATTAATAAAAATACCCCATGAATAATAGCCGATAGTTTTGTTTTAGCACCTGCATTCACATTAGCAGAGGTTCTGACAATAACGGCTGTAACGGGTAATCCTCCAATAAGTCCTGAAATTACATTACCTAAACCTTGTGCTTTTAATTCACGATTGGTGGGTGTAATTCTTTTTTGCGGGTCTAATTTATCGCCGGCTTCGGTACTTAATAAACTTTCGAGACTGGCAATAATTGCTATGGTTACAGCAAGTATATAAACTTTTGGTTGTAAAAATCCAGACAGGTCAGGAAAAGTAAATTGCTGTGCAAATTGACCTATCGAATTTGCTACAGGGAGTTTCACTAATTGTGTATCTACTAATTGTAAGGCAGGATTATAGTTCCCCATAAATTCGTTGATACCCGTTCCAACAATTACAGCAATTAATGCACCAGGCACCCATTTGCTAATTGCAAACTTTTTAATAAATGGCAAATCCCATATTAATATAATAGCAATTGAAATACTTGAAATTACTATAGACATAATATGATAAGGTGTTGCCATTCCTTTTACATATCCAACGGCGATAGGTGCTTGTTTTAAAATTAAAATGATTCCAATTGCGGCAAGCATCCCTTTTATTACACTTGATGGAAAGTAGTAACCAATTACACCTGCTTTTAAGTAGCCGAGTACTATTTGAAGAATACCAGCAAGTACAACTGCCAATAAGAAAAAATTATAATTACCAAGATCGTTAATGCCATTTAATACAATGACGGTTAAGCCCGCTGCAGGGCCTGTTACACTTACGTTTGAACCACTAGCAAGTGCTACCACAATGCCGCCCACAATACCTGCAATGATGCCTGAAAATAAAGGTGCTCCTGAGGCTAATGCAATACCAAGGCAAAGAGGTAAGGCCACTAAAAACACAACAAGACCTGCAGGTAAGTCTTCTTTTAAATATTTAAATGTTAGTTCTGGTGCTTTATTTTTCATTATTTTATTTATTGGATAGCTCTAATAATTTTTAAGTGATGGTTGGTGTGTACTGTAAAAAAACGAAGCGTTTTAGGCACAATCAAATCACCAAATATTGGATGTGTAAAATATTTATTTTGCTGGGTGGTACTAAGTGTTTGCAAATTGGCTTTTGCAATTTCTATTTCTTCAATAATCTCTTCTTTCGAAATTGTTTTTTTAGGAATTACAATATTAGGCGCTTTTACTTTACCCCTT
>Ga0209230_10000406_pt1 | contig 16867 bp, 15 predicted proteins | sample LakOntMetagenome_FD_187467 | JGI IMG/M metagenome (GOLD analysis project Ga0209230, IMG submission 187467) | Freshwater and sediment microbial communities from Lake Ontario - Sta 18 epilimnion Metagenome (SPAdes) (version 2) | ecosystem: Environmental > Aquatic > Freshwater > Lentic | place... | reverse complement strand
AGATACACCAGAAGCTCAAGGTGCAGATCTTAATATACAAGATTTAAGTGCGATGAAATCTATCATCGACGTAGCAAGCTCACGTGGTGCATTTAAGCCAGGTGAAATGATGATGGTTGGACAAACGTACAACAAATTATCAACGTTTTTAGACGCTGTGGCTAAACAAGCAGAAGCCGCTAAAGCGCAACCACAAGGAAACTAATATCATGGAAACAAAACACGTAGGTCGTGTTAGAGCAACAGGTAAAAAATGCATCATAGTATTTCGTACTCTCCCTGGAGATGCGTATAACTGTTTGATTGCTCCGACAGAAAGTTTGCCGGATGCATACCACGACGCACTAATTAATTTAGTGGAAAGCTCTGGCGGACAAAGTGCAAACGAATTTGGTGAAATTATGGCACGTAGCAATTTCCCTGACGGCAGTATTATGCTAGCCGCTATGCACGTTCAAAATAAATTACTTAAGATTTCCACAGACCAAATTGAAATGATTCCGGCTCCTGGTGTTACTATTGTACTCAGCGAGTTAAATCAAATCATTGCTGAACAGCAAGGTGTTGCAGTTGATGCACTATCTATCAAGTCTGGTTTGGCCGATCCTAAGAAGAGTGCAAACGTTGAAATTAAAGAAGTAGGTTCAGTTAGCGAGCTTCCTAAAGAAACTGCTGACGTAACAAAAACAACTTCCTCAAGTGTTAACGAAACTGCGCCTGCTGAAAATGCAGATCCAGAAACCAAAGCAAAGTTTTATCGTAGCCAAGCAGACAAGTTAGCTAAAGAAGCGGCCGCTATGCGTAGACTAGCAGAAGATTTATCACCGACGAAGAAGCCAGCGACAAAGTGACAAAATCTGGGAAAACACTTCCCAAGGACGTAGTTGATCACTGGCCAGAGATTTTTTCAGAGATACAGTTAAATGTATTGCCGTTAAAATATTTGAATGCAGTTTTGATTAATTTTAAGGACGGCAAGTCTTGGGAAGTAAAAATATCAGCCGAAGCCCGCAAGGAAGGTTGGGACGTCTTTGAAAAACAACTTAGTGAATTAGTGAAGAATTACGAAGAGAATATCGACAACGTAGACTTCAAATTAGACACTATTAGAGTTAGAAAAGATATCGAAAAAGGCACACAACAATTTTTTAAGAAGAGAAAGTTAGATTAAATGAATGTACGACTACTTAGTTTCAGCCAGCCGACAGAAGAATTTGCAGACATGGGTATCAAGGACGCACAAGAACTCATTGCGTATTGCGCCCGTGTCAGCAATCCTTCCAATCAACTTAATACAGAGACAAGCGACAAGCTCATCCGATACTTGGTCAAACACCAACATTGGAGCCCGCTTGAAATGGTCTCCGCCTGTATTGAAATCACCACAACTAGAGACATTGCCAGACAAATCCTGCGACATAGATCTTTTAGCTTTCAGGAATTTTCTCAGCGATACGCAGACCCTACTAAAGACATGGCGTTTGTCACTAGAGAAGCACGACTCCAAGACACAAAAAATCGTCAGAACAGCATCAGCACAGATGATACAGAGTTACAAGCATGGTGGGATGCCAAGCAAAAATTCATCATTGAATGTGCTAGTATAGCTTACAAAGAGGCTATCGAACGTGGCATTGCTAAAGAGCAAGCCCGTGCTGTGTTACCAGAAGGGCTTACAGAAAGTCGTTTGTATATGAATGGTACCTTGCGTAGCTGGATCCATTTTATCGAACTACGTAGTGCTAATGGTACACAACTAGAGCATCAAGAAGTTGCTATTGCTTGTGCAAAAGTTATTGCGAATATTTTCCCAATGACCACTGATCTTGTAGCCAAGTAAAATCGTTTAGCTTCAATAATGCCTCCTTATTGGAGGCATTTTTTTCTCCGTACGCTCTGCCATCGAGTGCGCCTTTTATAGCATTTTCGTCGGTTCCTGTTGTACACCATATGTCTAAACGTCTTAGTGTTTCTTCAGCATTAGTACGTTCAATAGTATGACTAGCAAGTTTAGCACATTCTCTAAATGCGCTTCTCCACGTACTAAACGGATCAGTGTTAAATGCTGTAATATTAGCAACTTCAGGCATTGCTTTGAATAAAGAACTAATGCTTGTAGTCATGTCTACATTGCCTAACGGCATATTCATTGTTAATTTCTTTGGTAGTAGTTTAACTCCGCCGTAGCCATATATCAATCCATTAACAGGATTTTGACTGCGCCAAACGTGTACATAATCTAATTCATTGTTAGGTACTTGATAGTCGAAATTAAAGGTATCTAGTACTTGTGCGTCTCCATCGACTACCCAAAACATTTTTGTCATAGCCTTTTTGGCGGCTGCAATATGGGCGTTATGAATGCCTGCAACGCCGGTTATTCGCTTCAAAGTAGGGGCCGAAAACCTAGATGACAGTCTATTGTAGTTTTCTTCTGCATTAAGCTCGTTATAGCTGATAAAGACAATATCGTACATTATTGACGGTTCTTTATAATTCTAGGAGTGTTTACATACACACGTTTGAAGAACGCACTAGCAGTAGCATCCATACTGCCTACTTCCAATTTACATTCGTGTTTAAGGGTTTCTCCCAATCCCATTATTTCATAGGGTAACATACTTTCTTCAATTTTGCTGTACTTAGTTTCCCATTCATTTGTAAGCCATTCAAAATCACGCACATTGGCATAATCCCAATCTGTACAGTTTGTCAAGTATGCGCCTTCTCTAGCACCGTACATACTCCACAAGCCATTTTTTACGTCTTCGCCAATATTACACCATATTAGTAAACGCTGATAGTTTTGCCACCAGATACTGCGTAAGTCTTTAACTTTGGCACCTTGGTCTAAACTCATCTTTACGCCTTCACGAAAACCTGCTCTCCATGCTTGGAACGGACTTGCATTAGTAAAACTTTCACTATAGTTTTCATTGAACTGATAATATTTGTCATCAAAACAAAACTCAACTAAACCCTTAACATCTGTAGGATCGCTATTTTCATGTGTACGCATATTGTTGACAAACTTGCGTGTCCACATTTTTAATCCGCCGTTACCATATTCTAATCCGTTAACATGAACCTTGCCACACCAGCTAAACACGTGATCCGGAGTTAAGCCTAATTTTTCTATATCTACTTCTACTTCAAAAAACTTTGGATCTACAATATTGTCAGCATCTACAGTAATAAAGTATTCTGTTTCACTTAATGCGGCACAGGCTTTATGTGCGGCATCGCTGCCTTTAACTCCGTGTACACGTTTTGCCCACGGTGCTTTAGTCAGCAAGTCTGCGTAATTCTTTTCTGCGTTAGGTTCGTCGTAACTTAGAAAAATAATGTCTTGGTCTATAACTTTAATCATTTTTAATTCTCATCCCGTAGCTTTCAAAAAACGGCAAAGTAAACATACTTACTTCTAATGTTTTTTCTTTATCTGTGATAAACGGAATATGGACAGTTCCGTTTGTTACTAAATTTCTTAATTGTATTTCTATACTTCTAACTAGGATATTAATATTACTTTCCATAGCAACATAAAATGGCAATCTAGAATTCAAACTCTTTGCACGAGGATGTGTTAAAAACGATTCTTTAAGAATAAAATTCCACCCTGTTGGAGTCCATTCTACAGTAAGAGTATCATCTCTGTCACTTAATCGTATATGTTCAATAATATTGTTTTTGAATACAATAGATCCTTGGCTCTTATGAACAAAACTGATATCGCCGTCTGCGTCAATAACTATTTTATAATTATAGTGTTGATCCACTCCGTTAAAAAATCGTTCAATATCTGTAAAATCAACTTCCATAAATGTGTCATACTGATACAGACGTTCGTTTGAAAGTGCTAATATACTGCCGTCATTTTTATCAAAATAAACGTAGTATTGAAAAACATACTTTCTATCAACGATAGCACGTAATTCTTCTTCGGATAAGTATTCGTCTTTATATTCCATTCGTTAACCTTTTTAACTTATCAACCAAGTCTACATCGATAAAATCTTTTTCCACATAATGAAATAATTTTGTTTGTTTGATATTACCAACAGTTAATTCACCTTGTTTATTATATGAGTAAGGTACAGTATTTGTCCACTTAGCTGGAATAGGATGCCACCCCTGAACTGCTGGTTTCATATGTACAAATGTTAACGGACTACACACATCTGCACAACTATTATAACCACACAACTCTAGTGCAATTCCTGCGGCTAAATCCATACTGAGCCAATCTTGATAATGTTCGCTAGCTAACTTGCCATAGCACCAGGCCCAGTTGTTTATTACAAATTCTAATGTTTTATAAAAATATTCAGCTTGTTCAGATTTCTTAAAATAGTGTAATGCAAAATAAGTATTTGGTAAATTGTTAGCTGTAAACGTTTTACGATATATGCTATCCTGTATAACTTCGCCTTTGTAGTTGAGTGCATAGCTACAAAATAGCAAGTCGTGATCCTGACAATACCACCACCAATCATTGATATCATGTAGCATTAACATGTCAGTATCTAATACAATCGTTTCGTCGTAAGGTGTTACGTGATAAATTTTCCATCTATGTTCTGCTACATAACGTGTTGGAGCAGTATCAGCTATCCAAGGAATAGGAATTATTTGATCAAATACTTCTTGATATTCTTCTGGTACATTATCGTTGGTAATAATGCTGATTGCAGTTTCCGACTGAGTAGCGTGTATACTCAATGCTAATACATACGCTTGTTTAATGTAATCAACATCCGCGGTATTTTGTGCTAATACTATGTAACCTTTAGACACCTTCACCTCCGTCAATTAAACGTGTTAAACTTTGTTTATTCATAACATGTACGTCTGTTGCGTTAGTACTTACTAATGTATATTCACCGAGATAGTGAGCTTTTTCTACTAAAAATTGCATCTTACTATCTTTCATTTCAACTAGAATATCTCTGTCTAAAATATATGTCATCAACCCTGGAAGCTCTTGGGCAAAGTCGCCTTCTGTTCCTCCATTGAGTATGTGTATAGCAATGCTAAATGCAAAATCATTTCTAAATGTTGAGCCGTCTATTTTGTAAATAATTCTAAAATATTCATAATTGTCTTTTACATATTGTACTAAATCAAACAATGCACGGGTGCTTGCTGTTTTTTCAAAGATAAAAACAGTACCCCAATAAAAAGGAACACTATAAGGATTAATACGTTGAAAACTGCTATCATCACGCCAGCCGGCTAAATCAAAACTTTTACGAAATATTTGAAAACTATAATTATTCGTTAATGCTTTTTCTAATGTGTTACTGTTAATAATATAATCACTATCTAACACAAGAGTACGGTCATATGGAGTTATATCGTATGCTTGAAATCGTGTTAGATTCTTCCATTCAGCAGTTCTGTAAGCAATGGAACCATCGTAAAATTTCTTTAGTTGAGTTGTATTTCCTTGGATTGGAATTATCTTATCAAATACTTCTGTGTGCTCCGGATAAAAATCTAGCCATGCAATACTATCCGTAGCGAGACTTACAGGAATATTCAAATGCTCTTTTACACGTTTGGCCGCAAACAATGCTAATTTAACGTAGTCAACACCCACAGTATTTTGTGCAAAAATTAATGCGCCAGTTGTCATAGAGTTACTAGATCTTTGACGTTACGTTTTTTCTTAATTTCAGAAAACTTTGTTTGATATTCGTTAACTGCTTCAAAATATACAGACAGTAAGTTGTCAAGAAAATCTTGGACATTTGATATAATTACCGGTTGATTATTAGCATCAACAAATGCAATATCTTCAGTGTGGCCTAAGTCCACTAGATTTTTAGCGAAATTAATTAAGTTATAGTCAACGCGAAATGTTGCGCCGTTAGTGTAGTAAACTAACTTTTGATTGTATTCTTCTAGAATGACCCGTCTTTGATTTGAAAGTGTAGCCATATAGTTGGCAACTTCAAATGCTTTTTCAATTCTTTCGTCCATAATAACCTCTCAGAGTGTTTAGTGTACACTCTAATAATTATCATGTCAAGAGCTATAGGGTATTATTTTATGGGTAGCCGATCCACACAAAGCCAGATCCGCCAGTGCCGCCATCATAACCAACAAGTACAGCATCGAGCTGTGTACCTTCTGAGTTAGCACCACCACCGCCGCCGCCACCGCCTGTGGCTGCAACACCATTACGACCTGCGTTATTTGCCGAGTTACCGTTGCCGCCGCCATAACCTCCAGGACTTGTACTTTGGCTAGCCGATCCTCCTGAAAACCCGCCAACAAGGCCAGCGCCACCACCACCACCGCCACCGATGTATATAAACGGTTGTCCGTAGAATGAAAAAGATCTACCAACGCCGCCCTTACCGCCTCTATTAAGAGCTCCGTCGCCTGCAAATCCGTTACCATCTGATCCAGCGCCGCCGCCACCTGCAATTCGTTGAACTGTACCAGTCGAACCTGCGCCTGAACCACCACTAAAATTAGAGCTACCGTTTTGGCCGCCGCTTCCGCCTGTGTGCGTACCTGCATGGCCGGTACTATCTCCAGAAAATCCAGGATTGCCGCCGTATGCAATATTACCGTTAAAATCAGAATTAGATCCTAGCGAGTTTGATGCTCCGCCGGCGCCTACAGTAATATAATATGTATTACCAGGAGCAGTTGTAGTATTGAGTAGGCGGACTTGACCAGCGCCGCCGCCTCCGCCTGCTTTTCGGCCGCCGCCGCCACCGCCACCAACTATTAAAATAGTTACTGTTTTAACTCCCGGAGGACATGTCCATGGTTGGCTAAAGCCAACTGTTTCAAATTTTGCTATACCAGTTGGAGTTAGACTAGTATCGTTAACAACAATACTAACTACCGCAGTGCCATTGTTTAATGCAAGTGTAAACGTTGTAGGGCCGTCTGTAAATAAATTATTAGCTAGTGTAAACGATGCTGATGCTTCGTTGCTATTAACTGTGAAAAATCCTGTTAAGCTGCCAATTGCAAAACGGCTGGCGCCAATACCAGTCACAGTCCACGGAACATTAACTCCGTTAGCAACGTTCAAAGTTCTTAGTTTAATTGTTACAGCACCACCTTCATCAACAACATATTTGTCTGCCCATAGTCCGTATACTGAACCAGTAGCATCTTGTAAATCGCCAGATTGTGTTACTGTAGGATTAGGAACAGCTACGTAAGACCCCGATGGTCTCCATAATATTGTTTCTTGCTTTAGAACACCGTCAACATACTCGTCAATACCCGATACATATTGTCCAAGTACTCGCGGAGCTCCTGTTGGCTGTAGTGCTCCAACATCTAAATCTTTATAATAAATTGTAAATGTTAGGGCGCCGCCGCTAATTTTAGCGTAAATTTCAAATGCATTATTTGTGTAACTACCAGTTGGAGCTTGTTTTCTAAATATTAATTGATCAGTAGCTTGTAAGTTAAAAAACCCTAAACTGTATGTTGTACCTGTACTTCCTGAAGCCAAGAATACACTAGTACGATCCATAGTTACTGTACCCATAGTGCCAAACATTGTTGACCAAGTGTTATCCTTATCTGCGGAAGCAACACTAAATGTACCATCAAGAGTACACCCAAATTTAACAACACCGCCAGCATTAAAAAATGCTCTGGCTGCTGGAAGAGATCCAAAGTTAACTACTACAGTACTGCTAATGTTACCTCGCCAGACCGATGTACGTTTAGCAGTATTATAAGTTAACGGTTCGTACTGTCCAGCGCCAAGGTAATCTCGATACGTTGTTAGTGTAGTAGCATAATTATAGAATTCATTTCTAGTTGCTTCTGTAATTTTAGACAACGTGGTAGGTAAAGAAATGTTGTTAGATTCCGAACTTGATCCAGTTTGATGGCCACGAGCTCTGACCATGTCATCACGTAAATTTAACCAGTGGGACAGCGTAATTTTAGTGCCTACTGTAACTTGAGAGCTACTTAGTAATTGATTATATCCAAAACGCGGATCACCGTCTGTCGGTGGACCCATAACTTTAGAAACAATATATTGAATAGTGTTATAATCTCCAAACTTAGGATCAGTGACACCAGAAGAAATACCTGTAGTAATAATATTTCCAAGGCCTGGTCCAATGTTAGGGCCAGCATTTAATACCATACTTCCAGTTCCGCCCACAAGTGAAAGTGCGGCGCCACCTTGAGTTAACGATAAGCTAATAGTAGTAGGAGCAATAGCTCGAATATAATATGTTGTATTAGCGGATAATCCGCCAAAGTTATTACCAAATAATTTAATAGTTTTGCCAACAACTAAGTTGGTAGTTGAACCTACGGTAAGAACGCCAGCAGTAGTTACACTGGTAGCAACAACTCCAGAAATTACAACTAATGTGCCAGATCCTCCGGCAATTGCCAAAGGAGATCCGCCAGATGTAAGACTTAGAGAAATAGTAAGAGCTGTTGTTCCAATGACAAAGTATGTAGTGCCAGCGGCAAGCCCACCAAATGGTGTTTCTTTGACTTGGATAGCATTACCGATAACAATGCCCGCAGTTGAATTAACTGACAGTATCCCTGATGTTGTTATCGATGTTCCTAACGTTGTTGCCATTTAATCTCCTATGTCTTTCATATAATTATCTCAGCAAGCGCCTTGCCAAGAAATTAAGCTATTGGTGTAACACTTAGTGGAGGGACAACAACTGATACATTTAATCCGCTTGCTCGTGTTGCGGTAAAAATAATCGATAATACACCATCGACGTTTTCATCAATACCCCAAGGCGGAGTTGCTGTAGCATCATCCTGGAATCTAATCGTAATAATTAACAATGTAGATGTTGGATCCTTACGTGCAAAAATGTTTAACACGTTATTTGAGTATGCGCCGGCTGGAGATTGTTTTGAAAATACCAATCGATCAGTAGTTGTTAGTCCAAACCAACCAATTGGATAGTGTGTACTTGGTGTTGGTGAATAATCTGTTGGAGTTTGTATACAGTCATTTGCTCTAAATGCAACTACACCAATTTGATTGAACATTGTTTGCCATGTTTGATCTTTTAGAACTGAGTCAGCGCCAAATGATCCATTCAATGTAAAATTAAACTCTACTTTACTTCCACTATTAAAAAATGCTCTTGCGGCATCTTGGGTTGCAAATGTGTAGGTTGAGATTGCTTGAATTGTTCCATTCCATGCCGCAGTTCTTGTAACACTTGTAATTGGTTCGTTAGGTGATAATTGATTTGTAGCTACGGTTTTAACACCTGTTTCTAATGTTACAACAAACGTACCGCCTGAAACTGTACTAGTAGATGCATTGCTTAAAATTAATGCAGTACCTGGCAATACTTGATTAACTTTTGTATTTGCAGGGATACCAGGACCACTTACAGTTCCGTTAAGCATGATAATTTGTGCTTGACTAGAACTCATTGTGGTTGTGGTGTTTGTAGTTCCTTCAATGGTAATCGTAGGTTGGTGTGCTTTAGTATATTTGTCTTGAGCATACGCAAGATATTGCGCTCTTAAAGCATCTGTAAGAATACTACTAATCTTAACTGCTGGAACTGTATCTGTTGGGATATCACCAGCACCTTGATTGATAGGAAAAATTCCTGGGTCCGAAGGATAACTTAAGGTAATTGTTGATGTTGAACTAAACGTAGAATAGTACACACCATTATAACTAGTATTAGTACAACCATTAATCTTATATGGAGAACCGATACTTGGAGCAACTGAATTTGCTGTAAAACCAAAAGTTACTAGGAAAGGACCAGTACCAGTTTTACTAATAAAACTAGTTACATTACGCGGATCTAAGTTACCTGGAATAATTAAGCTATCACCTTCAAGAGCATTGCCTGTTTGATGAGCGCCAATTTTAAGTAAATCTGATCTTAGTGTAACCCAATCATTTAGATAGAAAGGTTGTCCTACTAACACTTGCTGGCTTGCAACCGGTTGGCCGTAACCATATTGTCCAGAGCCAACGCCAAGAACACTCTCAGCGATACTTTGGATAGCATTATAATCTGCGGCTAATATTTTATTGCCTACGCCTGCCATGTTATTTCCTTATAAAATTACTGATTCAATTAACTTTTCGCCAGACTCTTCACTTGTTTCTAATGCAATAGCAAAAACTAAATGATCATTCTCACGAGGTGTTGAAACTGTTGCGGCACCATTCTTTGATGGTACTAAATGTTGACCTTTGATAACCGGGCCAGTAACTTTAACTGGAACACGACCTTTCAATGCAACGTACACACCACCTTCTAATCCGCTATTCATCATGTATGCTGGATTTTCAGAAATTACACCAATAGCTTTGTCGCCAAATTTACTAGCAGTTACTTCTTTTTCTCCGCCTACAACCATAACTGTACCCACTAGGTATTCAGCATCAGGTAGATATTTCTCGGCCAAGTCAGCGTAGTCTGCTGAACTAGCAATACCTTGGAATACGTTAGCATATAAATCAGCACTTCCGTTACGTACGGCTACTGTATTTGCGGCAGCGCCCGTATTTCCTGAACGGTATAAACTTGAAACAGTTTCAAGTAATTGATTTGATTGACTAGCAATACCTTGGATGCTTGTTGCATATACAGTACTGAATACCTTAGTGCTTGAACCTAAATTAGTAGCATTAGTGTCGCCTGGTACTAGATCATTTCCAACAATTTGTAACGGAGTCTTAGTAACACCAGCTACTTTAGTTCTAAAAGAAATAGTATTGCCAACTACGTTAGCAATAACAGGTATTGAACTTTCAATACTAACTTTTAAGTCTTTGTTGTTACCAACTGTGTAACCTAAGTCGCTAAAATGGATTTCGCTTGTAAAGTCTGACTCGCCTACTTGCAAATAACTGCTTGCCGGAATGCCACCTAACTTATCTGAGTTACTTGCAGTTCCCCAGAAGCGTTGATCTGTTGTACTAGTTGTGCCCAATACACTTCCACTAGTACTATTAAGTAACGTAACACCTTTGCCAATTTTTGTAAATCCACTAATTGGATTCAAACTACCATTTAATGTAAATTCATCAGCACTAGCAATGTACATAACTTGTCCATTGGTAACTGCTTGGATAATTGAATGACTTGCGCCTACATCATCAATAACACTTATTGATTGCATCTGTGTAGTACCAGCGCCTGATACACTTTGAGGGCCGATTAACGTATATGTTGAGCCATTCCAAACATAAACTTGTTTGTTTGAAGTGTCATACCATAGTTCACCCGGGGTTAAACCCACTGGTGCTGTAGCACTTGCTTCTGCTCCGCTTGCTACGCGGTACTTACTACCGTCATAGAATTTTAACTTGCTGTTTGCACTATCAAACCAAATTTGGCCTGATAATGGGTTAGGTGGGCTAGTAGAGTTGCTAAAATTTTCTAGTAGAAATACAAGATTTTCGTTCTGTACTTCCCCGTAACCAGCATAGTTTTTACCTATCATTTTCAAAGACAGGGTACTATCAATGGTTCCGTCTGCAACTACTGCGATTTGTTGCCCGTTATATCGATTAATGGTGTATGGCATTAGTTATTCCTCATTCCTAATATTTATCGTTATCTTGTTTACCAGCCCGCGTTGCTAATTGCTACACGTTTCCAGCTATTAATTGCTGTGCAAATGTAAATGTACTCTTCATCCCAGCCAATTTGCCCTGGAGATCCAGCGGCTGTTTTACTTGCTGGTGTTAAACTTGTGGTAATTGTAAGATATGTTCCTTGAACTGTTATGTTTCCTCGGACGTTTGCATTACCGTTTACATCTAAAGTTGCTACAGGACTTGCTGTAAAAATACCCACTTGTTGCGTACTTGAATTAATAAACATTGCAGGAGTAATACCACTTCCTGCGTTTACATTGATAACAAAGTTTTGTCCAATGATTTTAGAATTCAAGCTAAATCTAGAAGTATCTACTGTAATTGACGTATTCTGTGCGGCACCTAGTACTAGTGGATTAGGAGTTGCAATAACTAACGAGTTAGTTGTTGTCATAATTCCTACTGAATCGCCTGTGTTTAAGAAGTTTTCAGCTGTTTTTAAGTTACCCGAAGCATCAATTAAACCACCTGATGACTTAGAAGGTACTTGGAATGTCATCCCAGCTATGTTACTTGCATTGAAACCAATCTTAATAGATCCACTGAACCCAGATACCGGTGAACGTGGAGTAAATTCATCAAGACTAAAAATACCCATCAATGTTTTCTTTAAGAACAAGTATAATACAGTATGGGTGATGGAAATTGTATCAACAATTTCGCCTGTTTGGAATCCAGTTAGACCCTGATCTTGTGTAAAGATTGGGCCAGCTAGAATATTAGCAGTGCCATCATTAAAATATATTTGTTGATTCTTACTATCAATCCACAAATCGCCTGTGGCAATAGAGGACGGAATAGTTCTTGAAACTAATGCGCCGCCCGATACTCTAAAAAGACTACCATCATAAACTTTTAATCGACCAGTGCTAGTGTCATACCATAGTTGTCCAATGATAGGATTACTAGGAGAACTAGTGTTAGCAAAATTCTCTAAAAGATGAACAAGATTTTCATTAAAAAACGTTCCATAACTAGCTGAATTTTTACCGATTAATGTAATATCCGTAGTAGTCTGGTCAATCTGTCCGTCAACAACCTGAGTTAACTGTTCACCGTTACTCTTTAAGATAGTATAACTCATTGTGCTGTCACTCCAGTAAAGATAATATAGTTAATTGCCAAGTATGGGTTCATAATACTAAAGGGCATATCTTGATCCTGGTCTCCAGCAATTGGGCCGCTGGATCTTAGATACTGCGCCTGGCCAGCGGCTTGTCCGCCTGGACCTGGATCAGCATCAGTATCATCTGGCGTGCCGGCAACGTTACGAACAGCGTAGTATGAGTTACCTCTATTACCTTGTAAATTATGTGTATGCTCAGGAACATTAGAAATATCTAACGTCACAGTATCAGCACCGCTAAATCCGCCAAGGGCTCTAGCAAATGGATCATCTACTACACCTGCTGGACTAACAACTGTATATTCTTTAAGACCCACTGTTGTAGAAACTTGGATTCTATTATCCATGTTGTCTCTACCAAGAGCCATACGACCTCTTAAATCAGGTATACAGAATGTACCAGCACCAATAAATGTGTATCCTGGTTTAGTATATGTAAATTCTAAAATAGCAAACAGTTCTGAATATTGTGTTTGGCTAATTTCAGCGCCGTCACACAATAAGTAACCTGCAGGAACTTTACTTGTAATACCTGCAACAGTAAAAATTGCGCCAATTGGTACTGTTGGAAAGCTACTAGTCAATGTACTAATAGTGGATTTCTTCAACCCTAATTCATTTGGACGGAATAATAAAATTTCGTCTGTGCCAAGAGCTTGTGTAATTTCTGTTTGGCGTGTAATTGCGGTACTTGTAATTTCTGTATTAAAAGTTAGTGTTTGATTCTGTCCATCAAAGTCAGTAGAGTCTTCAACAGAATTAACAATATCTCCAACCATTGCAAACTTAGTTGAACTTGCTAACTTAGTTGCACTTCCGCTAACGCTACCTTTAATACCACCTTCAAATGTTCCACTAAAGTTTCCAAAGAAATTTGTAGCATAGATATTTGCAAATGCAACGCCGTCAGTATTAGGATCTGATCCTAAATCACTAGTATTATTAATTAATGGAATAATGTGGCCGGCTACCATCGTAGAACCGTTTACTTTTAAGCTCTTAACTTCTGCTGGGCCGTTGACTAGTATGCCGCCGCCAGTTTGTAAACTGTTGTATGCTGTACTGCCAATATTAACTGTACCTGTTGTTAGAACATCACCTTCAATATCTAATGCTACAGCTGGGTTAACTTTATTTTTGCCTAAGCCTACAAAACCGCTTGGGTCTAAATGTAGAACTGTTGTAGCATCGCCGTTAATATTAACATTAAAATTAATACTGTTTCCACTTTTAGCATAAAAAGTTGCCGCATTGGTTGCAGATTCTGTGTATAAAGATAAGCCACCAGTGTCACTACCAACTGTAATACCAGATGCTGAACGAATATTCAATGCATAGTTTGTTGTACTTGGTTGGTCACTACGTAATAAGTTTGCTACTGGAACTGCAACTCCTGCTGTATCTAGTAACGAATTAGCTTGAGTGGCAAGGCCATTGAATTTATAAGATTCACCTGCAAGCGGTGTGTAAAGATTAACACCTTTGTTGATTGTTGTATAGCCAGGCTGTGAAGATTTAGGAGTAAATGTTTGATTACTGATAATCATTACACGTTGGTTTTCTACATAAATCGTCTGTACAGTATGTGCAATGTTTGAAGTATCAATAATTTGTTCTAGCTTAGGACCAGTTTGTGAACCTTGACTAAAACTTGGGCCAACTAGTAGCCAGTTACTTCCTGTGAACAAACTTAATTGTTGATTAATTGTATCAACCCATAAGTCACCTTGAATACTTGAATTAGCACTAGGTGGGCTGGCAGCTTTTTTAATTCCGCCTGCACTAACCCAGCCATTACTTGTACCATCTAAGTTAACTTTTAATTGACTTGTACCGTCCGTATTGTCAAACCATAGCTGTCCTTGAACTGGGTTTGAAGGTCCAGTTGGACTTGCAAAGTTTTCTAACAAGTGTAAAAAGTTTTTAGCAATCAGCGGGCCGTAACCTGAATAGTTTTTTCCAACAAACGTTACAGCCGTTTGTGTATTAATTGTTAAATCTTCAACCGTAATTGGCGGCTTTAACGGATTATTTGTTTCTGTAAATGTGACTTGATATGACATTTATTAAACTCCCGCTAGGCCGGTTAGGCTTTGAATACGCACAGTATAGTCCACCTGGATCAATCTGTTTAGTGATTTCTGTACAGGATTAAAGATAACATGAGTTAACAATAGTCCAGTTCCGTTAGGATTGTAACTAACCAGTCCTAATTCATCAAACACAAATGTATCATTAGTGTCTGTAGCATTATCAAATGCTGACTGGGTTGACGGTTCGCCGTAGTCTAATAGACAAGTTACAAACAAATCTGTGTAATTGGTTCCAGTAACGTGGCGGGTTTCTAAGTAGTTACGTGTTGGATCGGAGTTATTACTATTCTGACCATCAACAACTTTAGCATAAGTTTGATTATACAAACTAGCATTACTTCCCGAGCTGTTTGGAGTCAGGTATGTAATAATACCAGTTGGATCTACCGCAGTACCACCGTTACCAAAAGCCATCTGGTATACTGTGCCGCCTTTGGTGCTGTTTGCCATAGTTTGTGCTAGGGCAATACTCATATTTTCATAATGAATGGCGTTGCGTTTGTTAATGAAGACTTCGCCCGATTCTGGGTTAAAAATCTTAATATGGCCTTCGATATGTATTCCGGTTAAATCTTTACCTTGCATAGTAATCTCTCTTTATCTTATATTTATGCGTCTTTATAATGTGCTACTTTTATGCGGTAACAGCCTTAATAACTGCGAAGTTTAGCACTGGAGCTTCTGCTACAAGTACGTCTACTGGGTGGAAAATCTGAACTCTAAATGAACCTGCGGCGACTGCTGTTACGTTAAAGATATAGCTATCTGCACTTCCAGACTTCATATTAACATGGACTACATCTGTAGCCGCAACTTTATCATTAGTTACAGTAAATGATGTGAATGTTCCAATAGTTGCTGTGGCACTAAACAATGTAATTGCACCGTTTGTCTTGTTAATTGTAACACCGGTTGTACGGCTTGTACCTTGGGTAATTGTTCCGCCAGATCCTGTGCCGTATCCTAGGCCGCCTGCGCCTTGGACTGTAAAGTTACCGCTAATATCTAACTTAACTTGAGCGGCACCATTGGTCCAAAGTGTCATTGGCAAATACGTACCTGATCCAAATGTATCTGAGACTAACTGTACATCTGTACTTGCATTAGTACCAATATAAATTCTGCTAGAGTTTGTTGGAGTAGAGTTGTTAATTACGCCAATTTTAGCATCAGTACTAGATCCATTAGGCACAGCAAGTAAACTTGTTTGTCCGTTTAGAGTCGACGTCTTAAAATATGCTCTCGATGCAACTGTAGCATTGGTAAAATCTGCTGATATAGTTCTTCCAGTGCCACTAATTGTCAAGTTGCCTGCTACTGTAGTGGATCCGTACATTGTAACAGAACCTGTACTTGCAGAAGAACCTAACGTAATAGAAGTTGTTGATCCTGCAAGGCCGCCTGCTCCAATGCTGATAGTTTTAGTATTACCATTTGCTGTTGCTCCTGTCACAATGCTGGTTAATGAACTAGCATCATCCGATTGGCCAATTGCCAATGAAGTTGCCGCACCTGCAATGTTTACAGTTGTTGCGCTGGTTGGTAGTAAGTCAAAACTTGTACTTGCTGTATTCAACGATGAAACTATCACTGGACTTGTAATTGTTGGACTACCACTGAATACTACTGATCCTGATCCTGTTTCGTCTGTAATAATAGTTGCAAAATTTGAGCTCGACGGAGTTGCAAGGAATGTAGCAACGCCGTTAGCCATGCCTGTAATTCCAGTCGATACTGGAACGCTAATATTAATATCAGCAGTACCATCAAAAGACTGTCCGTTAATATTTCTTGGAGTTGTAAATTTGGCTGCTGAACCTGTTGTGTTCTGATTAAGTACTGGGATATCAGTTGCAACTAGTGGACGGAATTGTGGAATACCCGATGTTGCGTTCGGGCTGGCGAATACATAGTTGGCCGCTGTTGTACCATAAGGTGCAATATAATCAGTACCTGCTACTGCGCTAGCAAAACCTGTGCCGTTGCCTTTTAGCAATCCAGTAACTGTCATTGATATGCTTAACGTCGGTG
>Ga0209230_10000405_pt1 | contig 16888 bp, 17 predicted proteins | sample LakOntMetagenome_FD_187467 | JGI IMG/M metagenome (GOLD analysis project Ga0209230, IMG submission 187467) | Freshwater and sediment microbial communities from Lake Ontario - Sta 18 epilimnion Metagenome (SPAdes) (version 2) | ecosystem: Environmental > Aquatic > Freshwater > Lentic | place... | reverse complement strand
TTAAATTTTTCATACTTGGCATTTTGAACCCATTTATCGGAAAGTATATACTGCTTTTTACCACCTTGGTCAATTCCATGTACATGGATATGACACTTAGGATTACTCGCATACCAGACGTTGCTCCAGGCAGGAGGAACAACTAATCGCCTTAAACGTTCCAATGTTTTAGGGTCTTGGACGATTTTTTTGGTTTTATGGAAATAAAAGACACCATTTACACGGTAAATTCCCTTATCTCCTAAATATAATTTATGGTCCATTTAACCAACTTATAAACTCGCCATTATTTTATTGGTAATAATTGTCGCTAAACAAAATAAAATAGTTCCCCAGGTAACTTCGGTCAAAGCAGTTGCGATGTGGTAAGTCGGCAATATAGCAGCAAGTGTAAAAGCATACACTCCGTATATCACAAAACCCACAAATGCCCCCTTAGCAGGGTTTTTATCAATTAAAAACCAAGACAGCCCCATTACTATATAGGCTAAAAGGGCAAAAACAACATTAATCTTTAGACCTAAGTCTATAGATTTATATTGAGGTGCTACAAAAAATGTTATAAACGGTACATCAATCAGTAAAACAATGATACTAAATAAAAAGATACTATAATCCATTAAAATTAAAGCGGTTATAGCTTACTCAGTCACGTTATTTTAATTTTAACTTAATTTTGTCACGGCTCAAAGGTTCAACAATATTCACAAGGTCATAAACTTTGCACTCCAGGAAATCATTAATGTATTGGGGTTTCCATGTTAATGTTTCATCAGTTACTAATAGTTCAATCTCAATTTCGTATTTTGCTTTTATAACGCCGTCAATATTTTCATTTACAATGGTGAGGTCATATTTAAAATGGTCTTGTATGAAACTCTTTCGTGTCTTGTTTCTTACAACACAGTCTTCCTTATTAAATGTGCCTATTTGAGAATTCAGATTAAATTCTTGATTTACGGAATATCTCACGTCAAAAGGACTCGAACTCATCTGAAAATCCTCATTGTAGACGTTTTCCTTAATAAATAACTGGGTACGGCTTTCATTTGTAATATCTGTAACGAGTTTTAAGTTTGCCTTCTTTTTATCTGGGTGTGGTTTTATATATTCAATGGTATTGACATTTACTATGCTTTGCCAATTGGATTGTTCAAGTGAGTCCCTTATTTTTTCAAAGTATTTTTTATCTACACTTGAATCAAAACGTTCTCGTAAAATAGTACCCAGCCTGATTTCAAGTTCAACAAACGGCAAAACCATATACTCGTAAACATCCATCGTGTTTTATCGGTGTTTTATTATCCTTACCGGTGTTTTTTTAAGTAAAAACCATTTTGTAAAAAAAAAGTTAAATTTAATTTAAGACATTTTAGGAAAAACACCAGGTTTTATGAACATAACAGCAATGATTACCACAGCTATAACAGACATAGCGATTAAAATGTTAATGTAATCACTTGATTTACCAAAACTACTCTTTGAAATTGGAGCAGACGATGATGGAGAACCGTTATTTACAGGTGCTCCGATTTTAGACAATAACCGGTTCTTAAAATCGTAATCACCTGTAACCAAAATGTTATCAACCATTATATCCATAACGTTATCCTTAAGCTCAGGTGTCAATTTAGACCAATTCATCTCAAGCTCTTTCATAAAACTTGCTACATTAGTTACATTTAAGTTATTAAGTCCATATTTAGGGACAAGGTATGTTTGAAAGTAAAAGGCAAGGTCTTCTTTGGGATTGACATCTTCCCTGCCCCTGGTTGATTTGTTATCTATAGCATACATATCATTGTTTAGTTCAACGTATCCAGTTGGTGAAACAAAGGGGGCGTCCATTTAAAAGAGACTTTACAAGTTCCAGTATTTTTTTATTGTAAAAAAACCTTAAAAATGTTAACGATTGTTTTTTAGGGGATGGATAATCTTTTTCCAGAAAATATACAGACAAAACATAATTACCAACCAGGTGATAAAGTCTTTTAGAAAGGTCTTCCATCGTATAATGTTTTTACCTGTTTGAGGGGGTGGTGGTCCATATGGAATTGGGAACAAGTCACCGAAACCGCTTTTTGTTTGGTTTGTCGCATTTGTTTGATTTGTTTGAGGTTTTAATTGAGGTGGCGGAGGTGGCGGTGGTGGGGTTGTTGGTTCTAGGTGATGGGATGGAAACACGTTTTCTATACAAGGGTCTACAATATTTGCTTTTAGGGAATTTAGTAAGGCAGTGGTAAAAAGTCCAGACAATGTTCCTACAGTCAAAACACCTTCTTCTAGTAAAAAACTAATCATTTAAAGATGCATTTATTTTTTTTCGTTAAACAATACAAAAAATAATTATAATTAAAGTTAAATGTCGACCCAACCACCGAAACCGGAGTTTGTAGTTTTTGTTAGCGACTGTAGGTATTCATCAAATTTTCTAAACAAACTCAATACAAAACAAGAGCTCGCTAGGAAATTTAACGTGGTAGATATAAATAAAATCCAAACGATACCAGATGAAATAGACGAAGTACCTTGTGTATATGACGGTAAACAATTATACCAAGGAAAAGCCGCATTTGAATGGTTAAATGAAAAATTAGCAGACCATCTTGATGCTGCAAACGATGGCCTGATGTATTCATTCATAGACGGAAACCAGGAGCAGGTTTTCGGTAATTATAGTCTAATTGAACAAAAGAACGGTTCCCACGGAATGGGCGAACAGCCGTCTGTTGACAACATGAGTGACCCTACACGAATGGCTAAACTTAGCAATAACGAAAATAAGAATAGAACACTTGATTCACTAATGGCTGCAAGGAGCGCAGAAATTAAACCTCTATAAAAATATTTAAGTTAAACTTAAAGTTAAAGTTAACTTAAAAATATCAAACATTTAATCTCCAACCAACAAGGTATGGAATTTACAACATTCGCATCCGCCCCTTGTCAACCAAAAAGAAATAAATGTTATACATGTAAACCACGTGGTACCTTAAAAGACCATATAATATCCCAGACAGAGCACTTTACATTTAACCACGACCTTTTTAGAAGACCACTCGTCGTTATAACATCTGTACAGCATTACCATACCATTTATGAAATGCCAGATAACGTAAAGGCTCAATTATTTGAAGACATTAAATTTTTTGTAGAGTTCTGGAACCTAAGCAATAGGTACCAACTAATCATTAACAATGGAGAGGCACAAACGCATCACCATTTCCATGTAAAAATGATTCTTCCCCAAGACGTTGCAAACAGAATGAGGAGGGACCATTTTACAAGAATTAATTTGCAAAAATCGTACACTTAAAGGTAAATTAAAATTAACTTAAAAAAATTACTATATAATTTATACACAACTACCGTCTCTCTAAAATGGACCTATTTAAAATGGCCGCTCAGATAGCGAATAACATGTCTCCTGAAGACAAAAATGCTATAGAAAACATGGACATGGAAAAGATGATATCACACGTTACAAAGAATGTATTTACTTTTATGAACGCAGCTGGCGTAGAGCAACCGCCTATCGTACACGACCTTCGTCACAAGGATGATTTGCCTCGTACAAGGGATATTTGTTTTGATTTAAATGTAGACATTTTGGATTTTTATATGTCAAAAAAGAAAAAGCTCAACATTAAGCGGAAGTGTGTTATAGAGGTAGATGGCAAACAGAAAGTCGTAGAGGAAAAGAAAAGGATAGTTATACCCATTGAGAAGGGTATGAAGGATGAACAGCAAATCAGGTTTGAGGGTGAGGCCGATAGAATACCAGGTTATATACCAGGTGATATTGTTATAACATTAATTGAAACTGAACATCCTGTATTTCAACGTGACGGAGATAACCTTATAATCGCCAAAGATATTAATTTATATCAAATTTATGATTATACATTTGATATAACTCATATAGATTCTAGAATTATCAGAATTTGTAAAAGCGATACGGATGCTCTTCATTTAAATAATTCACTTAGAAAGATTTCAGGTCTTGGTATGCCTGTATACAAACAAGAAGGTGTTTATGGAGATTTATTTGTCAGATTCAATGTCGTACTTCCCAAAACACTGGAAAAACTGAAAGAAATTGTAGCAAGTGAAAATAAGGAAACCCTCGGTGAAAAGTACGACGTATTAAAAGTACTTGAAAATGTAAGCGAGACAGACCTTGAAGACTTTTATACTTCTGAAGAAGAAGACGATTCGGAAAGTGAATCGGAATCTGAAACCGACTCGGATTCGGGTGTTTCTGTATCTTCAGTTTCAGATTGATTTAGTAAAATATAAAGCAGCGAAATAGTTTTTAATTGCTTTAATCTATTTAAATTGTCAGTTTTTTTAAAATCCGTATTTGTGAAATAGTAATCTATTTCTGAAATGCTTGTTTTAACCGGGTCTATAATAGATTTCAGGTCATGGACAAATACATTTATTTGGTCTTTATCGAGGGTATCGATATTTAAACAACTTAATCTGGCTAACATTAATTGTCTTTTGGTGGTGTATTCATTGAATATCCGTGATTCATAATTTAGTATTTTTGATAAAATATCCATAAAGGTTAAATTAAAGTTAATTAACTTAATTAAGAAATGTTTATACTATTTTTAACTGTAACGTTAACGATATTAGTCATTTTATTTTTATTTACCAATAAATCACACGTCATTGCTGTAAATAAGTCACAAGTAAAATATCCTTTAAAAGAACCCGACAAACGACACTTCGATAAATATGGTGTAAAACAAGACCATTTACCGGCTAATGGATTATTTTATACAACAACCCCGTGGAACGAATCCAATTATTTTAAATATAACAACAGATATTATTTAATAGAGCCTGGATATTACTATAACATAACTCCTGAAGCCGAGTTTTACGCAAACAGAATCAATTGTATTTGTTTAAATTTAAATTCACAAAAATAAAATAAAATAGACCATTAAAAACCAATGTTTAACCAGAAGGTAAATGGAAACGTATCACAAAATCCAGAATACCTTAACCAAGCTTACTCACTTATAAATCCTGTAACTGTACATAATTGTGGAACAACTATAAACAAATACGTGAAAGCAAGTAACTCTTCAAGTCTTCCGCTTCAAAAATGGGCATCTACCAATGTGGCTGTGGAATCATTTGGGATGAGACCAATTGTAAACCCTAACGAATATTTTGACCAACTCAATAAGTACCTCGCTAGCGTCATTTACACAGATTCCATAAATCTCAAAAAGAGTGGTATGTCAAATGAACATTACTACTTATTTAACGAAAGTTCAACGGAGCCAGACAATTCTTTTATACAATCCATAAAGTCAGAAGTCGTTGATAAATTAAATTATTACATGAGTGCTTCAACCGACCAAATAGGTATATTTAAGGAATACAATCCGCTTTGCGAAGGGTTTATAGTTACTGATATGGACATAACAACATACCGTTCCAACGAAAACAGCAATCACTTTTTACATAAGATTTTATTTTCCGCTTTTAACACCACCAGGTACAACACTGTTTCTTTTCGTGCAGACGCATATCAAGATACAACTCCTATGATGGCTGAATGGAACACAGCTGTAAATCTTATTTCCAATAGCCGGCAACCACCAGCAGGTAGCACCAATTCAAAAAGCATTGTTTACGTCGCTTTAATTACCCTCATGAACAATACAACGTGTGTTACCGGACAAGAGTCGGAATGTGAATACAGTGGCTACAATTTAAATAGCAAGTTTTCTCAATTGTTAAATGAAAACTTTTTAAAACCCGCCAAAGGCCTATTCTGGCAGCAACCAGACGCCATCGCCCAAAACGTTTACAATACAGATGGTAACTACGATGAGGATGGACAGATTAGAATCGTTGACTATGGACCCGATAATCTCAATGAACTTGTGAAAAAATTAATTTAAAAAGTAAAAGCGTTTTAGATGTAAAGAGGGTTAACCGTTAAGATGCAAGGACGCCTTGAGCTCATTATAGGAAATATGTTTAGCGGCAAATCATCAGAACTTATAAGACGCATAAATAGAGAAAAGAGTATACAAAAAAAGATACTTGTCATTAACTACATTAGCGATAACAGGTACGCAAGCGACTCAATTGCTACTCACGATAATTTAACAGTAACGTGTTTGAAACTTGAAAAATTAAGTGGTATAACTGAAGATATTATTCAGCAATACGACTCATTTTTTATCGACGAAGGTCAGTTTTTTAGTGATTTGTACGGAATGGTACTTGTTTTGGTGGATGTTAAACATAAACACGTTGTTGTTTCAGGTCTTGATGGCGATACGTTCAGGAATCCATTTGGAGACCTTATTAAACTCATTCCTATATGTGATACAGTAGATAAACTTACAGCGTATTGTACCGTTTGTAATAACGGTACACCCGCTCCATTTACAAAAAAGAAAAAGAGAGACAATTTACTTATAGACATCGGAGGAACCGATAAATATATTCCGGTTTGTAGAACACATTTCTTTGATTAAAGTAAATAAATAAATTATTATTCTTTGCTCTTTTTAGAGTTTATGTTGATTTTAATGTTTACGGCTTTTCTACCCGATACATCAAATTTCTTTTTTATAAGTTTTTTACCTTTCTTTTTGTCCATTTTCTTTTTGTCCATTTTCTTATCCTTAACCGGCTTTTTCATTGTGGGCTTAACCTTTCGTTTTCCAAATTTAGATAATGGCTTATATTTCGGTGCTTTAGAGATAAAGAGGTCACCACCAGTTCCATCTGGCCGTGGTGATTCAAATTGTCTGGCACCTGAATACAATTCATTACCTGTATTTTTATTTATAAGATATTGATTTCCAATTTCAAAAGCAGGTCCCATTTGGCTATATAAGTTACCAAAACGTGCTTTACGAGGTCTGCCTATACTACTACTTTTAGGAGCACTTGATGATGAACCAGCAGAAATAGTTCCAGATACATAATAATTTTTACCGAAACGCGCTTTACGAGCTCTGCCTATACTATTTTTAGGAGCACTCGAGGACGTACCAGCCGCAAGATTTGCATTTAAATAATAATTATCACCAAACCTTGCGCGACGGCGGCGTCCAAACGCACCTGTTGTCATATCTACTATCTGGGGGGAATTATTTGAACCGGAAACCATTCCTACACTACCTGTTTTTGGTGTATTACACAATCTATTAAGATACAACGCGGTTCCAAGCTGGTCAGATGGATGAGCCATGCGAATGTTATTTACGTACCCGCTGTTATACATTTCAGTAACCTTATCAGGTCCTAAACTACGACTACCGCCAACACCAGCATTTAACGTATCGTCTCCCTTACCCCAAACAGATTCTACTTGTTGGTAATATGAGTCGGGAATGTTAAACCCTTTACCATTAGGAAAGTCTTTTCCGTAATAGTCTCTATCATTTATACCTGGGTAAAGTGTTTTTCCAAACATGGAACTTCGCTTGCGTCCAAACTTAACAGGGCTACCACCGAATATTTCTTGGGGTGGTAAAACACCAGTTTTCATTACGCACGTTTTGCCACCAGGTAAAATAAACATCCACGTAGGTAAAACATCGATGTACTTAAATTTATTGGGATATTTATCAACGTTAACAATATCTAACTTGTGTGTCTTACCTTGCGAAATAAAATAATCATTTAGTGCCTGTTTTTGTGATTGACAGGCCCCGCAGCCGGGAGACATAAACATTATAACCGATTCTTTCATTGTTCTTAACTTTTAACAATTATTTTTTAAAATTAAATAAAAGCAAAATAAAAGAAATGAGCGAAATCGGCGATGACGATTCTGAAAATGAACTATCTGACTACGCTGACGAAGAAGAGTCTGAATCAGAAGACGAGCAGCAAGACCAGTACATACCCATTTTAATTGAAAAATACCGTTTAGTGATATCGTTTATTAACGGAACAGCACGAGCCGATACATTTGAGGTGAACGTAGCGGTTTTAAATAAAAAAATGTCAGAAACTATGTATAACGAAAGCGTTGTAAATGAAGAAACGTTAAGTGTTATAAATGATTTAAATGAACAACTCGGGTTCTTTGAAGCCACTATAAAAAATTTTTTAGAGTCCAATAGTAAAATGTTTCGTTTTAGACTTGATGTGTTACGTGATTTATTTACACCCCAACAGATATCACAATTAGAATCTACCAGGCAAAAGTTGGAAGAATTAACTGAAATTAACTCACAACAACCCGATGAAAACATTAGCTTAGCTGATTTAGAGACTTATTGGAACACACTATCGCCCCGGGAAAAAAACGAACTTGAAGTTTTAACGGCTCTTCAATTTCCCGACCAAAGAGACTTTGGAAGCTTTCAAGACTATGAATCTATAAAGAACGGTTTACAACGTCTAACGGGTCTCAGTTATCCGGATAAATCAAATTTTTTGAGTGTGTACCAATTTGAATCAGCAAGACGCGAATACCTTGAGGCTTTAAATTACACAGAAGATTTCTACGATGACCCTCAAGCAAAGGTTTTATTACATACTTTAACGGGTGTCAAGTACCCAGACCAAGATAAATTTCCCGACTTTGAACACTTTAAATACGCTCTGGTTGGTTATTATAAACGCATTTACAATGTTTTATATCATTACTGGGACAAATATGAATTAGCAAAATATGCGTTTTTTACCGATATCTCCATATTTCTGGACGAATACTGGCAACCATTTGCCGATAAAGAACGCCAAGAACTGATAAAAATAGCAAAAAGTATGAATCTGACTGTACCAAAAGCCGGAACTCCAGAATATGTACCATTCTTAAAAAGCTTAACAAAGTATCTAGAAGAAGGATACGTTTACAAAACTGGTATTAGGAAAACGGGTGGTGTATACGAAAAAATTGAAAACCCAAGTGTAAAAAAGATATTAAGTGAACTTTTCGCAACACATGGTTACGTATACAAAAAGGGTTCATCTAGGTTACGGGCTGGTAAACAAATGGTCTATAATCCATCAATGAGGCGAAGATTCCAAGAGCTTAAAAAGGAACAAAAAAATCTAAATGTACAACTTGACGATGAACAGAAAGCATATCTCCAAAAACTTGAAGTTTATATGTCCATGTTAGTTAAATTGGATAAACAACACCTCATTAATTGTATATTTACAACAAGTCGCTTTAAAAGTAGGTCAATTGTCGTAACACCTTCACAAGGTGTTTCTCCTCTGGACTATGTAATTAAAGAACGGACGCCTCTTAAGGCATCACCAGACGAGGGTACTACAAAAAGTATAACCCAGTTGCAAGCGTTTTTACAATCTGAAAATGACGCACTTAAAAAGTTACAACAAGGTGTCCTTCCAGAGTTTCTAAAATCTTACAATAATTTTACAAAACCAAGAAGATTATCACAACAAGACGCTCAACAATGGCACAAACTCTTTAAACAGATAAAGTCCCAGAGACAACAAATACTAAACGCAGGGTATCTCACAAAGTTACAACAAGCAATGAAGACTAAAAATGACGAACTCCTGGTGTTACAGCAAGAACAAAGAACAGCTGAATCAAGATTAAAACAAAATTTCGAAAATTTAAAATTAACCCGTCCGGAAGGTTTGTCGCAAGCAGACTCAAAGCAATGGGATAAACTTACGGAACAAATAACGCAACAGTCTGAAACACCTAAAATGTTGAAGGATCTTATAGAACAAATAGAATCACGCCAAGTGATATCACCACAAGAACAGGACCTTGTTTTACGTAAGAAAAGACAACTTGCCGCAATAAAATCAGGAGCTCTTAAACAAAACGCGGTAATACGTCAAGGTTATGTAAGAAAGTTAAGCGAAATATACAAATCTTATAATTCAAAACAGATTGAAAACACACAGCGACAAATAACCAGAGTTTTAGAAGAGATTAGTAAGTTAAAGAAAAATTATGATTTAGCTGCTGATTCTGTAAAACCTGGAGAATCTGTCGGTACAATGGTCTCGCAAAACCCAAACGCCCGGTACATTGGTACTGATTACAAGAGCTTAGACAAAGAAACTTTAACGCAATTTGTAAATTCAGTAAAGAGAAAACTAAATTTAAATTTAGTGTACTACCTTGAACTATATGATATGAACGAATTAATGAATAATACCCGTATGATATACAACGGGAGACAACAAAGAGTTATATCAACAGAAGTCTATACTAGATTAAAACAGTTCTTGACGACAAGGCTAACAACAATTGAACCAGATTTTGAAAAGGTAAACCGACAATCATTTAAACAGGCTATATTGGAAATATCCGGTGTTACAGGTAAAGAATTACAGGGCGATGACTTATCAACAATTGTAGACACCAAGTGGAATGGTGAAACATTACGAGACGTTTATGGAAATAATGTTTTTGAAACCCTTTTATTCGCAACAAATACTCTACAATTTTATCCAGAACAAACAAACCGCACTTACAATAAATTTATCAAGGACTTTACACCACCCCAACAACAAGACTACACGCGAGCACAAGCCATGCACGATGGTAAATTGTATACTGTACAATACTTACATAAAAATCCTACAACGGGACAACCAACGCTTATGTACAAATCAGAACTTGAAATGAACCCACGTTCAAAACGGTACGAGGTTGTCAATAAACAAACCGTGAGAAACGGCTCAACTCCATACATAAAAATAGAATTGCGAACAGCACAGGAAGGAACTGTGCGCGAGGTATGGAAAGAAGTCAACACAGGTGAAATTAAAAAAATAAAGGTTGTTAAATAAAAAGGTTAAATAAAAGCTTTAAATTAATGGTTAAAACAAATAATTGTTAAAGTTAACTTTAGATGGGAAAGGTTATAGACTTGTCTAAAAGCAACGAGTTTTGGAACACAGATGAGGAGTCTGGGTATAACTATTTTAAGGCGAGTGACGGTAACAGGTACAAAGTATGGGTAGGAGACCCCGATGAAAAATTTCAAAAAAAGTGGTGGTACGCAGCGGATAATAGACAAGAAGTTGCCGAAACGTTGGCCAGGGTACGTAAAGACATTAACACTTTGCTGAGGTATCTTGAAAAAAATCCACAGTTATGGAATCAACACCCGATAGCCTTTGGTATCTACCATACTTTTGATTTACATCTTAACCGACCGTTTGAATATCTTGAAATGAGGCCAAATGAATGGGGCGGACTGGGTCTAAATAAGCCTAAACAAATAACAGTTATCAAGGCTGAGTTAGACAATAATAAAACAATTAATTATGAACTTGGAACAAAACGTAATATATCACTTACACTAAGAAACCAAAATACAGGTGAACTAAGAAATTACAAGGAAATATTAGACCTGGCTATACACGAATTAACACATACAACGTGTAACGACGTTCGTTGGGTACCAGAATGGAAAGGCGGTAATCACAGGGAACCGTATCCTACATATCACAAGATGATGAGAAAATGGGCTAAAGAAATCGGATTAATTGCTTAAAAAAAATATCGTGATTTTATAAAGTTGATTGCGATGATAAACATTCTTTCTAAAGTCCCGGAACTTTACACGTTCCTTATTATCGCGGTATTATTAGCTGTATTTTATGGAGTTGTAATGATTTACCACTCAAGTAAGTTCAATCCGGTAACATCTAGGATACCAGACATTGAACGAAAACCCGAACCAGTTAAAATAATGTACGAACCGGATTTATACAAAACACAAGACACACGTATACAAAACCCATTTATACCACCCGTAAACCCTAATGCCAGAGACTCAGTAATTTTAGACAATGTCACTTCCGCACAGGATTTGTATTCCAACCAAGACCCCGAATCAAGGTACTATATTTTAGATACACCACCTGCACAAGACGTAAACCAACTCGTTTATTCAGGTGGGAAAAGCCAGCTACTTAAAATACCACTTCAATACAACGACCCATACAATGAACAATTACGTTCACAAGATATTCTTATAACCCCATACAATAAGATTAAGTATGGAAAATGTGAATAAAACGTTTTACCTTCGTTTATAAATAATAAACGCAATTATCATTAATATAACTAACGGAGTTGGTGTCGGTGCCTGGGGTTGGTAATACATTTATTTAATTTAATTTAATTATTAAAACTTTAAATTAAATAACAGTATTTATAAAAAGAGACTTTATTATGGTTCTCGAAAAGACGGAGATACCCATACAGTTGGACCCATTGACAGAAAACCCGGTATATTTTGGGATAAAAAACGAGTACCTTTCTTATATAAATGGCTTCAGAGAACATCGTACATCGGCTGACCAGTTTATCGGTGGTATGCCTGTACAGTTACAACGTGATTGCGCATCACAATTACTTAGAACAGACCCTAACAGTAATCTTGTCTACCAATTAACTTTAAAAGTAAATGGCATCAGGAATCTTATGTTTTTATCTACTACAGGGACCATTTATTTTATAGACCGCATAACGAGTATATTTTATTTTAAACGACCAGACCAAACAATTGTAAGTTTAAATGCGACACCATTGTTCTTTCTATTTGATGGAGAACTCATTTTCCATGAAAAGACAAAACGGTGGGAATTTTTAATATTTGACGTTATTTTTTACCCCGATAACGGTGTAGTATATAACTGGATGTCACATGCTTACCCTGACAGGTTATACATAATTAAGAAAGCAATTGGTGAACTGGGACTAACTGATTTTGATATAACCGTAAAAGAGTGGTTTCCAATTCAAGAAATCTTAAAGACAGACAACATTTACCGGCATATTATAACAAAGACAAATAAACACCGCGGTACGTTGCCAGCTTTACAAGACGACGGGTTGATTATTCAGCCCTTCGACGGGAATTATATACCTTTTAGAGAATGGAATGAATACAACAACGTTCAATTTAAATGGAAACCACCAACCCAACTTACGGTTGATTTTAAAATTAGAATAAACCCAGATGATAAAAATGTATGGTGGCTAACAACAAAAACAGATGAAGTATATGCTATAAAACAAGCGGATGGGAAAAATGTAAACGCCATTATGGTACCTGATAGAAAGTACCGGAATGGAGACATTGTTGAGTGTGAATTAGCAAAACGGTCAAACCCCCAACGAAATATTTTCGTTCCAGTGTTAAAAAGAACCGATAAAACCGAGGCAAACAGTTATCAAACTATAATGAGTACACTTGACGCAATAACCAGTCCATTTACACTTGATGACCTTAAAGACAGTATACAAAGTGTTGTTTCAGGTCGAAATATGGGCGCGCTCTTGAATTTGTATAACATCAATAAACTCTTTGTGCTAAGCGTTGGTCTAATCTTTACAAACACCGAAGTAGATATGATTTCTGAAATATACAAAAACTACAACAAGAAAGCAGGATTTGTATTTAAACAACCGGAACCCCAATCAGAATCTGAAAGTGATACAGAACAAGGGTATGAATACTTTAACGAGTTTGGTTCATCGCGAAAACCGTTTGAACTAAAAACTCTACTTGAACGTTTTAAAAAGCCTGTAACAGCAAAAAGACAAGACTATGAATTAGAATTTAAGATTTATCCATATATTAAAAAAGGTAGAAAGGAACAGGTACAAAAATTTACGTATTACTACTTGCTTAGTTTCTTAAAAAATTCGGGTATGCAGCGTGAAACAAATACAACTGTAGATGTTTTAATGTCATATAACAACTCTACTTACAGGACAACCTACACGGACCTTAGTTTAAAAACTGTTACGGAAAGTCAAATAAAAAAGCAAGTCGATGTTTATCGTTCCATTCCAACGGACTCAAAAATAATTCCATTGACGTTTAAACTGACTCTATCAACAGAAACACAATCAACAGTTCAAGTTAATGTAAAAAATACAGTAAAAAACAAAATACAATACAATACAATACGTCAAAAACAGAGAGACTCGTTTTACCACCCAAATGGTTTATGGAGAATAGACATCACAAAGGTTAGAACTCAAATCACCGGACAACCCGGTATAGAAACATATGAGATAGAGTGTGAATATATCGGTGGTCCCATGGTGTCGTTTGATACGTTCATACATTCCATGAGCAGTGTTTATAAACTTGTTTTATTTAATACTGGGTACTGTTAAACTGTGTTAAACCGTGTTAAACCTTGTGTTAAACTATGTTAAACGATGTATTAAACCAAAATTAACGGTTCGTTAATTGTTGTAAACTGGTAATTTTTTCCATTAAATGAGAACCCCAACGGGTCTTTATTTATTGTATCAAAAACACTTCGTACAATTGGTTTATTTATGGATTCCAAAATATTAATTAACTCCTGGTGAGAATTTATGTGAGCATCAAGTTGTTCCATTGGGATAAGCGGATGTATAGTATTTATTTTAAATGTGGTCTGTAACAAATTGAGTTTACATAATACAATCATTTCGTCAGGTTTACCACTACTAAACCTGGAACCTAAATTGATTTCATTATCTTTACCTTGTGGAAGTAACTCGGGGTCTATCGGTTGCCCATTATAACTAACAGCCCAATTTGTTTTTAGCCTCTTTACATTAATACTTATCAAGACATCTCCGTGGAGATTGTCGTTCCATGTAAATATTTTAGTACCTGACCTTGCAATAAATACCAAACCAGATACTTCATCATTGTTTGTAAAATACTCTGAACCTTGTACTATATTTAAATCAAAATTACGAGATTTTACTGTTAAAGAAACTAAGTTTGGTTCGATAATATTTAACGCTTCTTGTAAAAACTTCCACCTGGTATCGGTTCCAGTGTAATAATCCATACGCGAAACTTCATTTTGTTTAAATCTAGTTATATCAACTGGATAAAATATAAATTCAGGGTCTTTAAATGGATATAGAAACCCATCAATACTTGTCCCCGCCAAATCCGGAATACCGTTTATGCCACTTTCCGAAACATCACCTAATTCATTTATGAAATAACTCTGGCCAGTTGGCTCGAAAATTAACTTTACACGTAAAGTATCTTGGTAGACAGGAGTAATCATAAACAGTTCTTTTGTAAAATGGTCTAATGTAATCAGTGGTTTATAGGCTTTAAATTTAGGAACGGCTAGTCGTTTTCTAGATTCTTGAAATACATTGGGATTTGTAATGATATATCCTGAATTTTCAAGACAATTAATAATCTCCTCTTTAGACATCTTTGAAAGGCCAGGAAAAGCTCTTGGTTCAATACGTTTAGTTCCCGGTACAAAAACAGCACTATCTCCTGGAGAAATAGTCTCACCAAACGATTCCATTTCATCATCTGGATATCCATAAATGAGGGATTTACGAACACGCCCCACATAATGCTGAGTGCCCTTGGTATCTTTTAACTTATAACAACAAGGTTCATATTTTCCATCAGGTCGTTTTACACCACGCACATAATATCCTTTCATTGGACACATTCCGTAAAAACTATATGGTTCTGGACGCATTTGCCCGCCACCGCCTTTCCTATTCTGGCAAACTTGTGGTTGCCTACCATCTACCATATTTGGTATTTTCGATTTTTTAATAACAAGCGATTCACCACGTAAAATACCACCATCGGTATTATCTCCCTGTACTAAGATTTCCGTAACAAGAGCCTTCAAGAACCGGTAGGCCTGTTCTAACATATTGTAATCTAAAACCCCTCCATCAAGAGCATGAGATAATCGCAGTTGCACAGCTCCTTTCCTGTATATCATTACGTGTATTTTAGCACTCTCGTTATCTGGGTGGATAAGGTTAAACTGGATGTATGGATTTGTCATTTTAAGATTCTTGCTGTATTGTTCTCCGGAATTGTAATTGTATTTTTCAACAAAATAGTAATTTGTAACGTCACCAACCATAAAAACAGTCTTTCCGTTTATTTTCTTTTTAAATATAGGAAGGGTCCATAAAACATTATGGAACTGGTTTAAATCAATAAATGACGACTTTTGTAAGGGTTCTTTCATAATATTAAACTGAGCCGACATTAGGTAAACGTATCCCGATTTAATAGCGAAAGGCGGGGCTACAACAACACCCGATGAGTTTTTATTTATGACGTCAACGATTTTTTGAGGCAAGGCGTTGTCTCCATGTTGTGCTGAAATAATATTAATAGTTCCATTCCTGGAAATACGAATTGTAGCCCGTTGTCCTTCCGGGTACTGATATATAATTTCAACGTTGTCTGTAAATGTTTCGCTTCTGGGACGTTTACTAATAACCTTTTTTTGCCCGCTTTTTTTGACAATTAAACTGTACTGAGTTCCGCTTTCTGCACCAGGAAAACGCTTGGTTGTTTTTTCAAGAACCAACGAGGAATCAAAAGGACGTCTACACGTTTCTTTGTGGTATTTAGGACCACTGTTTTGGCAAAACAAACATATAAAATCTTGAGGTATGGGGCCCTTGGGTGGGAAATTGTAGCTAAAGTGGTGTTTATCGGGTTTATCGAGATTTTGTGTCTGGTAAAAACTTTTAGAAACAAATCCAGGCAACTTGGTTGGTTCGTATTCACCGTTCCCGCGCTCTTTGATATCTAGACTAAAAACTGTAACGAGTTTTTCAAGATTTAAAGCGGTTTCTTTATTTTTTTTATCTTTATTTAGTAACATACTAAAAGTTAATGGATTTAAACTGGATATATCAAGTTTTTCCATATTATAACTTTATAATGTACTTTTATTTTAATTAAAAATAAATATTAAGGAAATTATAAAATGTTCTCATCAGCTGTTAACGCCGTCAACGATAACGCAACAGTCTCTGGTAACACCACTAACAATGCGGGTGCAAACAAGAAAAGAAACGTATGGGGTGTTTCTACAGCTAAGGCACCTGTAAAGGTCTATTTTGGTTACAGGTTTG
>Ga0209230_10000404_pt1 | contig 16890 bp, 13 predicted proteins | sample LakOntMetagenome_FD_187467 | JGI IMG/M metagenome (GOLD analysis project Ga0209230, IMG submission 187467) | Freshwater and sediment microbial communities from Lake Ontario - Sta 18 epilimnion Metagenome (SPAdes) (version 2) | ecosystem: Environmental > Aquatic > Freshwater > Lentic | place... | reverse complement strand
TTCGTTAATTTCGGTGTTTTCAATAAAATAAAAAATAAAGAAGGTATCCAGATGTATACGGTTCAGTCTGATTTAGAAGGTTACCTACCTAACTCTACGGATACTAATAGTTTTTTCCATAAGTTTATTTTCAAAAACAACTCCCTCATGTTTTCTTTTATATTGACAATATTCTTTTTATGGAAATGTTTGACCACCTTCATTCCTTGGTTCATGCTTCAAAATAGAGAACTCCGGTATTCGTTTTTTGTACTTAATTTTCTGTTTTTGTTAATATGTTGCGAACTCTATAAATCTTATTTTAAAGGAGAAGAACCATTCCAAATGTTTTCTTTCAATCGTCCACCACCAAACACTGGAAATGGGGTCGGACATACTGGAAATGGATTTGGCTTTTCCGATCTCGCGACATTTTTTTCGCCCAACATCAAGTCCTCTTTTGACAATGGGGTATGAATAAGAAAAATAAGTTCTAACCCCGTGAAAACATATAAACGATTAAATTATATATTGTTTATATGGCAAAAAATAAGAAGAAATTACCGTTGGTTTCGATTTGTACCCCTACATTCAATCGCCGACCTTTTCTTCCCACCACCATAAAATGCGTACTTAACCAGACCTATCCTCGTGATCGCATTGAATGGATTGTTGTTGATGACGGTACAGATAACGTGGAAGATGTTTTCAAAGCGGCGAATATTCCTCAAGTTAAATATTTTCGCGTTGACAAGAAAATGACGCTCGGTGCAAAGCGAAATCTTACTCATTCGAAATGCACCGGGTCTATTATTGTTTATATGGACGACGACGATTATTATCCTCCAGAAAGAATCTCTCATGCGGTAGAAATGCTGCAGAAGAACCCAACCGCTCTGTGTGCAGGTTCAAGTGAGATTTACGTTTATTTCAAACATATCCAAAAAATGTATCAAGGAGGACCCTATGGACCAAACCATGCCACCGCAGGAACTTTCGCTTTCCGCAAAGAACTATTAGCCAAAACGAAATACAACGAAAATGCGTCGTTGGCGGAAGAAAGAGAGTTTCTGTTGAATTATACGGTTCCTTTCGTTCAGTTGGATCCATTGAAAACCATTTTGGTGTTCTCTCATATTCAAAATACATTCGACAAGAAAAAGCTGCTGGACAATCCCAACGAGTTGTTCCGCGAATCCAACAAAACGATAGATATGTTCATTAAACATCCATACGAAGCCCAAATAAAATCGTTTTTCCTAAAGGACATCGACAAAGAACTGGACAACTATAAACATGGAGATCCTATTATGAAACCGGACGTGCTAAAGCAAATCAAAGAACTGGAGGCAGAGAGAGCACTTATGATGAAAAACAATCAAGGCGGTCAGATTATGATGCAAAAACCAGGAGAAGAACCAAGACCCATGACGCAACAAGAGATCCTTGAGGTGATCCAAAAACAACAAGCCGATATCAAAATTCTTTCCGACAAACTCAACGAACTTTCGCAGCTTGACCACTACGTTGAATTGGACAAACGTGAAAGAAAGATTCAAATGCTGGAAGGACTTGTCAGTCGTCTTACGGAAGAAATAAAAACGATGAAAGAGAAGGAAAAGGAAAAGGTCAAAAGAGATAGTAATGTATCAGTACAAATTCTCTCGTCATCTAAACTTGTTCCTGAAGTACCCATACCAGCACCCATCCAGGAAATTGTTTAAAGCAAATCTTCGTCGCTCTCGTAAATCTCGGTGACGTCTTCTTTTTTCACGTTCTTGTCTAAAAACCGATATATCCGTTTGATATCAAGAGAATCCATCTCATCTTTTTGAAAATATAAATCCAAGAGATTCATCTTTTCGGTGTTCAGGAAAAACTGTTCTCCGTATACACACCGCAGTTCTTGGAAAAAACACACCACGTCTTTTTTATCCATGGTCATACGACTACACAAACTTTGAAGAAATAATTGGTTGTTATACTCGGTTGAATATTTCGTGAGCACTTTCGTGAATTCAATGTTTTCCAATACGATTGGTTTCGGCACGAATTTATCGTGATACAACCGGTTATTATAAAACGTTTTGATGAGAGACGTCATCTCGTTGAATTGCCAGATTTGGCTTTGGAATGTGATACGGCCAATATAATCCGCGAAACACATATTGTCCAAAATCTTGCAATAAAAAGGAAAAGCCTCTTCAATGGGCTGTTGAGACAATTGATTGCCTATGTTTTCATGCCAAATGAGCGATATTGTCGTCCGATCTGTTTCGTTCATGAATATATTGTGATCTGACAGCGGTATCGGATCTTTCAGCAATTTCAATGTCACATGTTTCGCATCTTCGTTTGATATTTTCACGTGGAATATGTTTTTCAGTATATGCGGCGTGACCATTTCTGGTTTTTTATGCCATAACTCCAGCAAGAAATTGACTTTCCTCAAATCCCCTTGGATATACTGTTGAATAGACGTTTTGAATTCAGGATGAAACGAACTATACGGCGGCAATTGTTTCGTCAATAACTGTGAAATCTGAGAATTGGTGGGGGATTTCATTTCAAATACATGACACGCTTTCATAAGTTCGCGTATTTTCTTGTCACTCTCGTGATTTCCAATACATATAATCGGGTTCAGCGTCGTATTTTCGTTCTTCTGTTTTTTAGTCTTCTTTTGACGGATTAATTTTATCAGTGCGTCAATCCCGCCCTTGTCTCCATTATTCATTCCATCAATTTCATCCATGAGTATTGCAATTTTCTTTACCTTACGACTCATCAGGTCCAATACATTACGATTTGAGACATTATTACAATCTATCGTCTGAAACAAGGCTTTGTTGCGAACGTCTCCTGCATTATACACAATAATATCGTAATCCAGTTTTTTCAGGATCTCCGTGATGAACTGCGTTTTGCCCGAACCCGGATGTCCATACAAATATATTCCCTTTTTTGAAGTATTCAGTTTCCACGTATTTTCAAAGTTTTCCAAAAACGAAATGATGTCCTTTTTTATCGTCTCTCGCTGTAATATATTATCCAGTGTCATTTTAATAAATATACGCATTTGTTTATATTTATTTGAACGATCTATCTGCCGAATGAACTGAAATCGGCGGTTCGTGGTATATAGTTTTGTCTACCTTCTCTCGGAGGCACAGAGCCATAGTACGAGTATGGATCTTGTCCTTGGGATTGTGGTGGTTGAGGTCGCAAATATCCTCCTTGATTAGGATCTTGATTCTGGAATTGCGGACCGCCATATGAGTTTTCATAACCATTTCCTCTTCCTATAACTCCTCCGACTATTTCACGACCGAGTCCAATTGTCCCTCCAACTGTATCTTTGGCAACACCATATGCGCTTGATCCAATTTCCTTTGTTGCGCCGTATGCACCAGAGCCCACTTCTTTTGTGGCATTGAATACTCCAGATGCAGAATCTTTTGCAAACTGACCTATACCACTTCCACTATCTTTTACGAAATTACTCGCGCCAGATGCGACATTGGAAACCGCTGAAGCACCAATGAGTCCCAATCCTAATCCTCCTGCCACTGCACCTTTACCGAGTTCTACTGTTCCCGCTACTGCATCCCGGCCAACATCCGTCACACCGCCGACACCACTCCGGATGATATTCGTATTGTTTGTGCTTTTTGAACCACTTCCTCCATTTCCTCCGCAATTCGTACATACTCCGTCCGAAGAAGAACAAGAAGGACATGTGGGGCATACTGGTGGGACGACTTCTGTTTTCAGCAAATAATTACTATCTTGCGATCCGAATAACATTTGCATTTTTTTCACCAGATCTACCGCCTTTGTTAATTCTGAAAAACTATCATTTCCAATACTACTATAATCACTACTACTGGTACTGGTACTTGTACTGGTACTTGTACTTGCCGATGAACTCATTCCAAACGTAGTCTGTGTTTTCACAATACTTACGGTTTTCTCTGTCCCGGAAATTTTAACATACGTTTGATGCGCATCATTACCCACTTTGCACGCAAGATAGATTAAACTTTTCGCGGTATCATGATACGCGTCCGCATACAATTCTGAATCGGAAACATGAAACGGCAGAGTCAATCCAGATATATCTTTTGCAAAAACCACCTCTGTATTCGTAGTAGTTCCTTGATTCGTATCCGTTGGAATGGCTTTATCCGTTCCTACAATAGTTTTATTTGAAAATTTGTACACTTCTACTTCATTTCCTTTGAAGTAAAATGCGCCTATATGATTATTATTCGTTATGTCCATCACATGAATAAACGTTGTATTTGTACTTAGTCCGTTTACAAATAGTGGGATAGATACTATACCGATTCCATTTGGTGTATGCCATCCGAATGCAATTGGACCAGATCCGGTGGTTGCGGATGACACTGCCATTCCATTTGGAGCATATGTCCGGTTGTACCGATGAGTTGTTGGTTCTGTGGTGGTGCTTAACGAAGGGTATGATGTAGTATCCATCGCTACCACTTTAGGTACTGTACCAGTAGAATAAAAGAAACGGACTTGAGTTGATGCGGAAAGGACGGCCGCATCCGTGAACAATGTGCTTCCACTTATATCCATATACAGGTATTTGTTGTCGGGATGATCTCTGAATCGCGTTTTTGCATCGGCGATAGTTTTACTCGCCCAAGACGTCGCAGAATCGGATGGCAATATAATATTATAACTTGAATCTGTGAAACTTACAGACCCCACTCCCATATCCGTCACGATTTTGGAAGTTGTGTTTGTATTATAAGAAAGGTCGGTGCCGTCCTTTCGTTTCATATTTAAAACTGCACCCGTAACGCCAATTAATACTTTTTCCACGGGGTCGAAGAACAAGTTTTCCGTTAATTTCGCAGTTTTCACATTGTTTACCGAGTATTTACCGTTTAACTCAGAAGATACTATTGTAGAATTCGCAAAATCGCTTGTGAATCCTTCCTTCGCTGCTGTGAAAGATTCCCACGTGCAATTCATCAAAAACCCGATTAAAATGACTCCTAAAAGTATGAAAAATAGTGACAAAGCACTTAACCGAACCATGAATATATATAATGAATATATAAAATTGATTTTTTATATTTACGACCAAATCTATATTCCATGAAAGAGCCTTTGCCCAAATACTACAAAGAGGATGAACACCTCTTTGAAATTGGAATCGACGAAGCCGGACGAGGTCCTTTGTTTGGACGTGTTTATATTGCCGGTGTTATTTTACCTAAACATATGGATACGTCCGAAATTCGAGACAGCAAAAAACTCACGAAAAAAAAACTTCAAAGCCTTTATAAGGACATCCGTGAAAATGCAGTCGCGTATCATATTGCATTTGTGGAAGCCGCGGAAATAGACGAAATAAATATTAGAGAAGCCGTTTTAAAAGGGATGCACGAATGCGCGCGAGAGTGTATTAATAAGTTGTCCGATTATACCGCGGATTCTTTCTTCTTATGTGTTGACGGAAACGATTTTCCGCCATATTACCATAATGGCACGAGGATTTCTTATGAAACTTTTATCGGCGGTGATAATAAATATGCGTCTATGGCCGCAGCATCCATATTGGCAAAAGTCGCCCGCGATGATTACATACGAGCATTGTGCGTTGAATTTCCGAAATTGTCGGAATTGTACGGAATGGATAAACATATGGGATATGGAACGAAACAACATATTGATGCGATTCTTCAATATGGTATAACAGATTTGCACCGGAAAACGTTTGGGACATGTAAAGGGAAAAATACGTGTCAATTAGATATTTAGTCGGTTGAGCCCGTAGTCGGATGAATCCGATTTTGATTTTGATTTTGTTTTTGAATTTGATTTCTTTGTTTTTTTTTTCGTTTTCACGGTCTTCTTTATTCCAAAAACTTCGTATTCTATAGCATTACCGATATTCATGATTTCTATGTTTTTCTTCTGTTGATATGTCTTAAAATAAGGATCAAGTTTCATTCGTTTGACTCGGTGAGGTGCAAATACATGTTCGGTTTTGAATCCCGTTTTTATGTCTTCTGCATCGCATCCTTCTATGTCATTCACGACCGCTTTGCATATTTTCATAACGTCTCTCAATACGGTGTCTTTTTTTGATTTCTTATGGTCAGCAGATGTGGCAAACTCTCTCTTTTTCTCGTGACTATATGGACCATACGGCGCAATAAGAATAGAGTTTTGTTTATTTATATCGTGGATCAAATTTTTATAAGCATCGTCTACTAAAAACGTATTGAACACATTGTACTCCGGAAAATTTGCATATATTGTTCGTAAATCTTTCGGGTACGACTCGTCTCCCATATCTTCCACTCCATATCTAAACAAAAAGAAATCCTTTGGCAACCCACATAATTCACGTATTGCCTCTCCGATATCATGCGCATAATCTCTCTCAGAGTATGTCCACAGCCCTACTGATATCGTATCACGATTCTCCATAAAATACTTGAAAATCTCTTTGATACACGGTCTAAAAATAATGATCTTAAGTTTACCGCCCGTACTATCGGCAGCATAATTCATGTTTTTCTTGTGGACTTCAGATGTTTGGTTCCATACTTCAATATTCGGGGGGCTTATAAAATGAATTAACGTTTCATCTATATCAAATACAACGCAAAGTTTTGTTTTCATATACAATAATGTTTATTATATTAATCCCTAAAACCATTTCTTAGAAACCGACATATACTTTGTTTCGCGATCCATGATACTTATACCGAATCTCACATCATCTCCTTCAACGTCCATTCCTAAACAATACTCCACCTTATCTTTCTCAAACGTAAACATTTTTGACGTCCGACGAAGTTGAAGACTCGTTTTGTCCAACATGACCATAATATGATAGTAATATCTTCGTTCTTCATACGAGACAACGTGGCATAAAAACCATATCTCGTCGTTTACTTCGACACCACCAGTGGAACCTCTTATATGTCTAAACAAATACGGCGTGTCGTTTTTCGCAGTTATTTCCAATGTATCGCCATTCACTTTGCCTATTGTCAGTGGATACCAATTATAAATCATATAAATGGGCACCGGGTCTTCGGGGTACGAAAACATGACCCAGTTCTTCTCTATCGTTTGTTGGTTCTCTATTTTCAAAAATCGCGATTCTTCCGTCTTGAACCCGATCTTATGAATCCATCCGTGTTCTATAACCATTTTGCCGTTACTTAATCCGCGATTTCCCGTATAATATATCTTGTCTGTATGTTTATGGTAAAATAAGCGCACGTCTTCTAACCCAACATATACATTGTCGTGGGATGTATCGTACTTCAGCGTTTTTTCCATATCGATAGTCCATTTGCCGTCCTGTTTTTTCGAGACTAATGCCATCACATTGATCGTTTTGATCTTGTCTCGTTGATCATATCCACCCGTCGCATTCACTTTATAATCTACATACCGAACCAATCCATAATACCGATTCTTGTCTACACTACAAAATGTAGGTGTGCTACTATTAAATTCCGGAGAAATTTTTTGAGACTTGCCAATACTTGCCAATGTCGTTCTCCACTGACTTGTGTTATCATTTGCAACATCTCTCAATGCTTTACTATAAAATTTATAGTTTGATATGATGTTCCGAACTATACCTTCATCCATGTGAATGTATTGGCCAAGAATATCCGTTGAAAATTTACCCATGTCCAGGTTGTTTGGATTTGTGTAATACCCCAAAATACTCATTTCATAATCCAGTTTGTAGTCGTATATATCTTTTTGTATAAACAAGTAGTCTCTACTCTGATACTTTTCCATTGATTCTTTTCCGAGTTGATAATAATATATGGCCAATTCGTTGTCTCCTTTTTCTCTATAGTATTTCACGATTTCGTATATATTCTCCACGCGTTGAGGAAACAAAACGTACGCCTTATGGAAATAATACAAGGCTTTCTCGTGGTCTTTCAAATGAAAATACGCATGACCAATATTATAGTGACTATACCAAATCTCTTCCCAGAATCCCCCCGCTTTTATTCTCTTCAAATACCACTCAATCGCCTCGTTCAAATATCCTTTGCGCATGATTTCTTGTTCGCCTTTCACTTTTTCTTGCAATACATCCATGTTTTGAATCATTTCCAACACGGCCGGTTGAGATTCAAATGACTTGGCCAATTCTTGGCAGCTGCGACTTATTTGAGACAAAACGGATTCCGTCTGGTATGTATGAGTGCTTGCCAAATCTTTGATACTATTCGCCAGATAAAACATGTAACGTTCATTCTTCGGATCTTGTCTCAATCCTTCTTTCAGCAATCGCATATCTCGTTCAAATTTATCGGATTTTGATCCTCCATCTCCTATGTCTTTAATAAATACCAGATCTTTCACCAATACTCCTTGTTTCGCATTCGGGGGCAATTCCACATACTCGTGCGTCACACCTTTATATGAAAACCCCGCTTTGTTTTTCACGATGCGCGTATTTTTGTAGTACATGGAATCGCTCCCTTGAAATATATAAAAACAATCCTGTCCTGTCATCAATAATTTTTTGAAGCTTTCGGGGGTAACTTTTTTATTCATCCATAAAATCATATCTGCATCCATTAACAAAATGTAGTCTATATCGGTAAACTCGTCGCATGCCTTTAGAGCAAATGAACGATTATATTCAAAGTTTCGGAACGGTTCTTTTATCACTTTGCCGGGGATATTTTTCGTTTTGAAAAAGGATTCTATCAGATTTACGGTATCATCCGTAGATCCCGTGTCGCAAATACAATAGGCATCTATGACAGGAGTAACGGATTCCAATAATCTTTTTATAATTTTTGATTCGTTTTTCACAATCATATTCAGACATAGTTTAGGCGTTGCCATCGCTGATTTTGTACATGTAAATTGTTTATGTTCTTTTTTCGTGGCATATATGTATATGTCTTTTACGCGGTTCCACGATGATCCTATAAGAATTGAGAAAAGATTGGACATTTCCACCTTTGAAGGACGATATCAACTTAATCGGCCGGGACCAGGAATCAATATGCCGTTTTATGAGGATCCGAACCAGAGATTGCAAATGTGGGGTGCGAATTTACATAACAATACCATCAATTTAGAAAGTGATTTAAAAGGATTGACGCGGCCCTTAACACGAGATGATATTCAGAAAAACAATTATAAAACTCATGCTGTACAATCATCTGCCATGCGTGCATATCCTACCGCAGAACCATACGTGGAAGAATCAAGAGCGACACACCCGGCTTGGATGTATAGAGACTTGGAACAATCCAAATGGGAAAACCCTTTATTGAATCCTCAGCTGAATTTAGAAATTCCCTTGATGACGAATGTTCAAACCAGATTGTTACGGAGGGGGGCGAAGCCCCCCTCTAACCCCCCCATTATGGCGGATCGGGGGTGATAATAATGCTATAGTTATTATCAGGCTACTCTCGTGGGTCATATATTTTTAGGGGGTCTTAGGGGGGCTGCGCCCCCCTACTTTTATGGACAGAAACACCGTGTATAATAAAACCGCAATACTGAGTTCTTTACTATACCCGAACTCAAAGCCGTTTTTATTTAATATACAACGGTTTTCTATTATCCATAGTACTTGAATTGTCAACAACAAGCCCAAACATATCATGACCAGTTTCGTGTTTTCAAGGAAAATACTAACCGACAACGACGCAAAAATCAAGTAATGTAAGTATTGAATCAAAACATCGTTATTGAAGTAGAGGGCATAATAGAACAAAATGTGACTAAACAATACGATATATATAAATCCTTTGTCGAACCAATTTATTATCGGAGTCGTCCATACGATATAAAAAAGTCCAATGTCAATCAGTATTGTCGCTATCGCGGCTTTCAAAAAGTCGTCGCTTACCATTTATACAATATGTTTAGGAAACCTTTTTGTTTGGGTAACCTTTTCAGTTGTTATTTTATATTTGGTAAGTATATAATAATGGAATTCGCTATCCCCATTATCGCATTGGGTGGACTTTATATGGCATCAAAGACGAACTCAGTTTTGTCGAACCAAACTCAAAATCAAATAAAAACTCAAGTCAACGAAGGTTTTGAGACACAACAACAACAATTACCGAATACGGATATACCCAATAAAAACTATCCTACAGAATATCCCATCTCCTCCGCCGAGATTGACCAAACTTCCAAACTATCTACTATAAATAAATACGACACTCCTTCCGTATATACCGACAAATATTTCAATGGAGATGTCTATCCTAAATCCACAGGGACGAACTCTTTTACTTCCATGACTGGTAAAAGCGTCGACTCCAATTACTTCCAGCATAATAATATGACTCCCTTTTTCGGTGCCAAAAACAGATCTACCATATTGGATTCCAACTCTACCGAAGGCGTTTTGGATAATTATGTCGGAACAGGAACACAATCTATTAGCAAAGCAGAACAGTCTCCGCTTTTTTCTCCCGGAGAAAACTTTCATTATACTCACGGAGCCCCTAATAAAAACGATTTTTACCAATCTCGTGTTAATCCGAGTTCACGTATGGCGAACACAAAACCATTTGAAAGTATTCAGGTCGGACCGGGATTAGGTCAAGGTGCTTCTTCTGAAGGAAGTGGGGGATATAACTCCGGTATGGCCGCGAGAGAACAATGGATGCCTAAAGGGGTGAATGAGTTGCGTACCACGAATAATCCTCGGGCAGGAGGAGTCGCTATATTGGGCCACGAAGGCCCGGCAAATAGTTCCATAAAAAAAATAGGAGATGTCGGGCAAATAGGACATATGGAAAAAAACAGAGTAGAGCGTACATGGGATGTTGGACCAGAAAGATATTTCACCACGACCGGGGTTGAAAAAGGACAAACTATGCATGCAATTCCAATCGACAGACATACACATCGTCCAGAAACATCGGTTTCCTATACTGGAGGCGCCGGGACTCATTTACCCGAAACATACCAGACCGGAGAATATGTGGAGTCCAAACATATGGATCTGGGGATGGTTCCGTTGGGTATCGCTACATTAACAGGTAAACACGGAGGACTGGAAGAAGATTACGAAAGTAAATCCAAAAAAGCGTATCCGAATAACCGTGGTATTGAAGAAACCTATTTCGGTGCATTCAGTGGAGCGATCGGTGCGGTCATTGCGCCATTATTAGATGAATTGCGACCGTCCAGACGACAAAACGTGATTGGATCTTTACGTCCCTACCAAAATGCTCACACGAATATTTCATCGTCTTATTTATTTAATCCGGCTGATAAACCTGACCCTAATAACAGAGAGACGACTGAGATTAATAAATTCATACCTGGTGTCAATTCCAATCAACGTGGTGGTGCATATGAAACTACCGATCATAGAGCAGGTTCTCAACAGCGCGATACCACCAGTACATATTATGTTGGTGGATCCAGTGCAGCCGAAGGAACTCGCGGATTAAGACCATACGATGCAGAATATAGGCAACGTAATAATGACTTGAAATCTTCAACGATACAAGGACAAATGGTGCAAGGGAGTATGAATATACCGAATGCGGAAATTAATATGCGTAACCGTATGGGAGAGTCAAAAAATACGCGTCCATTGACCCAAACTGCTGGTCCGAAACAGCAAGTCGGCACGACAATGATGGGAGCACAAAACTTGAGAAATGAATATGAACAAGTTGATCGGAATTCACCTGATGTGATCCAAGAATTCAAACAAAATCCGTTCACTTATGATTTGAAACACTTTAGGGGGGCGTAGCCCCCCTATGACCCCCGACGAATTGGGTGTGGCGTAGTGGCGTAGCCCCCTATCATGGCGTAGCCCTCCTATGACCCCCGACGAATTGGGTGTGGCGTAGTGGCGTAGCCCCCCTATGGCGTAGCCCTCCTATGACCCCCGACGAATTGGGTGTGGCGTAGTGGCGTAGCCCCCCTATGACCCCCGACTAATTGGGTGTGGCGTAGCCCGACGGATTATTAACTCTGAGTGTCAAGACATTTTTGAGAGTCAGTCTTTGAACGTCAAATTTCTCAATATATTATATTATATTGAGAATGGCCATATTATTACGGTATGTACCGAACAGTTTAACCAGAAAAGATAAAAAGAAGGTCCTTTACATGCTCAGGAAATCAAAAAGACTATACAAGAAAAAACAATATTATACGCGAAAACGTGTAGCCTCTTTCAAAAGCAAAAAATCAAAACATCTGAGCAATGCTTATAGAATATACAATGTCAATACCATAAAACCAAATAAAGAACTCGCCTTAAAAACAGGTTGTTCTATACATGCTTTGAAGCAAATTGTTAAGAAAGGAGAAGGAGCGTATTATTCATCTGGTTCCAGACCGAATCAAACACCGCAATCATGGGGTCTCGCACGATTAGCGAGTGCGATAACAGCGGGTAATTCGGCCAAAGTAGATTACGATATTTTGAAAAAAGGATGTAATCATAAGAAAAAAGCATTTGTTTTAGCCAATACAAACTTATAATGTATTATACAGAACATGAATCTTGTCGCAAACTCAACTGGTCTTTTATGGGGCATTGGATCTGTGATATTAGGACAATTCGCATTAATAGGTTATATTTGGTGGTATTATCATCCGCCAAGAAAGTATGATTTTGCACATGCAGTGATGTCTCATTTGTCACAAACCGAAGGTATCTTATTACTCGGGATATATTTAAGCGTTTCTTGGTATGGCGGGTGGTTGCCTTCTTCCTATTACGTTCGTGATGGATCAATACAATGGACATTGGTAGGGTCACAGTTGATAGTTCAAGATGCTGGTCAATATGTGATGCATCGTATAGAACACTATTGGAAACCGTTGTATCGTATAGGACACCAATATCACCATAAATATATACATCCACAATGGTTCAATGCATTTGATGGATCGGTTATAGATACATGTTTCATGGTGTTAGTGCCATTGGTGATCACTTCGCAAGTGGTGAGAGACATAAACACGCCGACTTATATTGCATTTGGTACGGTTTACTCTGCTTCTCTTGTGTTGATTCATTCAGACTATTTACATCCATGGGAACCGTTTTTCCAAATATGTCTCATCGGAACATCTAAAGATCATCAACTACATCATCAATATTTTCATTGTAACTACGGACATATTTTTATGTGGTGGGATGTGTTGTGTGGCACATACAGACGAGACTAAATTTGTTTTTTATTTCTATATTCATTATATAGATGGACTTGAATTGGCCTGAACCGATCCCCGCTCCAAATGCTCGTTCAAAACATAAATGCAAAAAATACATTGAGAAAAAAATAGACTACTTTTCAAAGAACAATGCAGATTTGAAAAAATACACAAATCATCATATTGTATTGTCCTTGTTTTATATTTATCTTTTCAAGAAATATAAATCGGAGTGTGTAGTAACACTTGATTTTTACAATAATACTGGGCTTTATATAGATCTGGTAAATTCATTTTCCAACATAGAAAAGTATAATTCAATCTCTCAACAAATGATAAAATGTATCAAGAGAGGGGTTAAAATCATCATCATACCATTTTATATTCTAACTGGTAGAGCTTCTGGTCACGCAAATGTTCTTATCTATAGAAAAACGACGAATGTATTGGAACATTTTGAACCGCATGGAGCTTATTTTGGAAGTCTCGCGGTTACAAATTTATTTGATGGAGATAATGAAAGAGATATAGTGATTTCTGAAACCGCCATCTTTTGCAGAAAGCTTAATATGCATTTAAAAGAAGCAAATATTCATGAAGTAGAGTTGGTTGAATCATTCAAAGTATGTCCACATATAAGAGGTTTTCAATCCCTTGAATGCGCGATACCAAATAAACAAGAAACGGTTGGCGGATATTGCGCGGCGTGGTCCTTGTTTTTTACAGAATTAGCACTGGCAAATCCAGCATTGTCTAGTAAAGAAATCGTAGAAATCGTATATAAAAAAGGAGGAAAGCTTTTAGGAGGACAGTACATGAAAGATATTATTGAAGGATATTCGAACCACATTTCGGATAAATTAGATAAATATTACTCTATTTTGTTTAATAAACCCATGACTAATGTTGATTTTCAATGTAGATGGAATAATGCGACCGCAGAGGAGAAAGCAAAAATTAACACCGAGTTTAAGTATATTCGCAATTTAGAAATGGAAATCATAGCAGGGACTCAAACCATTCCCGAAAAAATTGCATTTATAAAAGAACAAATGACAAAATTTAAACATAACCAGCGCCGCTTTGAAGATTTGTCAAAGAAACTGGATATTTTAGAAAAAATGGAAAAATTAGAAGGTTTCAAATCCCCCATTTCTTCTTTTGAACCGTCTCCTGGACCAACACCTCCACCGAGCCCACCTACTCCACCGAGCCCACCTACTCCACTTCTGCCAAATCCGAAACCAAGGGCGAAAGCGAAACCAAAGGCTAAGTCATCACTGAAACAAGTTGTCACTAAGGTATGTCCAGAAGGTCAATATCTGAATCCAGTCACAAATAGATGTAATAAGATTAAGACGAATACAAGTACAAGAAAGAAATCAGCACCAAATAAAGTATGTCCAGAAGGTAAATATCTGAATCCAGTCACAAATAGATGTAATAAGATTAAGACAAATACCAGTACTAAAAATAAATCAGAACCGAAAAAAGTGGTCAACAATAAGGTATGTCCAGAAGGCCAATATTTGAATCCAGTCACAAATAGATGTAATAAGATTAAGACGAATACCAGTACAAGAAAGAAAAATCCTATGTTAAATGATGATGGCACTGAAAAACTTATTGATTATTAAAATACTTTCATCATTAAAAAAACTTTCGGAATGGCATCACAATAAGCTCGCTCCGCTCGCCGCCAACCCCGCAGGGGGTTTAAGGGGGACTTCCCACCTTTATGACGTACTCAGCCAGACATGGTTGTAGTTTCGTATATATGGGCGGAAACTGTTTGAACTGCGGTACTTTGAATGTTGTTCCTCCTAATGCAATCAACTTGCCCGTTTTTGAAATTACATCAATCTGTACATACGGACAACTATCCGCAGTTTCCTTTGAAATGAAGTTGATCACGATTCCCATATTCAAGTCGGTGCGATGAATCAAATAGTTTCGGCACTGTGCTATATGTTCAGACTTTGTAGGTGTATTGCCAGCTTTTAGTTCCAGCAGGATTTTCAAATCGGGTAGTTCTACATCCGTCCTCGCGTTCATACCATGTCCCACACGGATCACGTTTCCTTTCATATCCTCAAACTTATATGAAAATACATCTTCATAGACTATATTTTCATATCCGCTCACTTTCAAATTCGCAATCAGCATATGCTGATAGAACTTTTCGGCCATATGTGGACCTACCGTAAGTTGCGTCCAATAACAGGTTTCTTTGAGACATCCTATAAATTCGGTTTGTTCTTTGTTCATTTTCTTTTTGACTCAGTTGTACCCAGTTTCTCATTTCAATTTTTTAACTTTTCTCGTTTTTTTTCTTCCTCCAGCAGTGAACCGAGCCCAATGTTCTGGAAAGCCGCCATTTTTATGAAAAAAATCACTGGTTATTTTATTTCTGTTTTTCGGATTTGTGAGAGATGTTTTTCCTTGTTCCAGTTCTTTAAGAAACCATCCCTCTAAAGCATCTCTATTGAAACAATCGGGGTTTAAATTTGCACCTTTTTGTACCATGACCATTTCTGTTCCGCGCTTCAGTGGCTCCATTGTGATCGGGTCCTCTTTATAATAACGCGGATCGTAGTCTTCATTATCCACAGAATCAACTAACTCGTTGTCGCACTTTTCATAATCTTCATCCGTCCATTTCTTCCGTGGGCCAAGCACATTCGTAGTAGGAGGGAATCGCTCTCCGTCTTTCGTACAAGTTTTAAATATCATACTGGATATGTTGTCGTCTTCAAACCTCACTCCGGTGAGATCGCAATTCTCAAACTCACATTGGATTGCATTGCGGAAGATTGTTCCACGGAACGTACAGTCATCAAAACTTAGATCATCGCTATCGGTTTTATTTTTTAAGTTTGAAAATTCGGCGCCTTCAAAATTGCATTCGCTAAAAACAGTTCTTTCAAACGTCACACCTACAAAGCTCGTTTTCTTGAAATTATTGTTAGAAAAATATGAAAATATGTGTGTATTATGAAAGGTGGCACTTTGAAAATAACTATCTTCAACACGTGCATCTAATAAGCAATCATTAAATGTAGCATGGTTGTAGTTACTTTTTGTGAATATTCCTTTTAATATTTTCGAGCGTGACATATTCAAATATTTCGCATCGCAATTCACCATAACCATTGGCTGATACGGAGGTTTGATCGCGCGACCGCCATCAAATACCTCAGGAGAGACAAACCCTTCCAAGTTTGTATTTTTCATATCACAGTCTTTAAACTTCAACCAGCAGTTATGTGCATTATCTAAAGATGCCCCATTCAAATTTGAAAGTTCGAAATCGAAAAGAGCGGATGGTCTATCTGAAATCGCTACTTGTGGATTTTCATTATCGACTCCAATATTTGACAGTACCGCATTAGCTAAGGATACTTTGACAAACGTTAATGGCCTCCAATACGTATTATCATAATTAAATTCATCTCGCACCACCCACCGCAAAGGATTGAAGTATGGTAAGTGTGCACCTTTCAATTTTGAAAACCAGGTTAATTTCTCGAACCCAACTGGAGTAAAATAGTTACTACCCTGAATCGTGACAAATGGTTCTCCGGGTTCAGCCAGTCCATTTGCGTTTAATCGTATAAGTCTTTCCAGCAGAACAGTATCATATGTGATTTTATGTTTTTTTGTTGAGCGCCGACGATGTGACATATATATATATATATATAAGAAGTATAA
>Ga0209230_10000403_pt1 | contig 16893 bp, 17 predicted proteins | sample LakOntMetagenome_FD_187467 | JGI IMG/M metagenome (GOLD analysis project Ga0209230, IMG submission 187467) | Freshwater and sediment microbial communities from Lake Ontario - Sta 18 epilimnion Metagenome (SPAdes) (version 2) | ecosystem: Environmental > Aquatic > Freshwater > Lentic | place... | reverse complement strand
CGTTTTCCTAAAGCAGATGAGGGGTTTATGACTGAAAAGAAAATTGCGATTGTTAAAAATGAGGCCATTGGTAGAATCGCGCTTGAAATGGGGCTACATAAGTGGCTAATACTCTCCAAGCACGCGGAAGAAAAGAAAATACGAATAAATTTGAAGAAACTTGGCTGCTTGTTTGAGTCCTTTATTGGCGCCATGTTTTTAGATTTTAACAAGGTTGTCGTTAAAGATGAAGAGAATTGGTTTCAAAATATGTTTGTAACCGGACCTGGGTTTCAAATGGCGCAAAAGTTTATTGAAAATGTGTTTGAGAAACATATTGATTGGGTCGCGCTGATTCAGAACGACGATAACTATAAAAATATATTACAGGTCAAGGTTCAAAAGGAGTTCAAAGTTACTCCCCATTATTTGGAAATTGAGCATGATATCGAATTTGGCTACAGAATGGGTGTGTATTTATGTGTTGGACAGGCGATTCACTCGGTTTCATTTAGAGACGCTGTTGATATATCTATTTTTAAGAACTTTCGCGCCATTCAAGAACACATCGCAGAAAAAGGGCGCGCGTTTATATTTATGGGTGAGGGACAGCACAAGATCAAGCGAAAGGCAGAGCAAATAGCGTGCGATGAGGCAATTAAATTTATTGAGGCAAATGATAATTTGTAGTAAATTTAATGTCTTATTCTTTTGCTTCTATTTCGTCTTGTTCTTATTTTCTTCTGATTTCTATTTCTCTTGGTTTTGCTTCTTCTTGTCTTAGTTTTATTTCTATTTTTTCCACCTGATTCATTTTTGCTTATAAAATGTATTACTGAAATTGGTTCTCCTATATTTAATTTATTTTTTACAACCTCCATAGGAACATTTCTCTCTTCCAGGTTCACATCGATATTTCTATCTTGTTCGTATAATTCAAAAATATAAGGATGTATTCCGGTTTTGGGTGGCGGAGCTGGTCCGGTATATGGTAATAAGTCCACACCATTTTTAACATCGCCTGAGATATTTGCTACTATCCAATGGAACCTATTGCCATATATAGAATCTGGATCATGCATCAGCAACGTATACAATTTATTATTTTCAAAGGAATATTTAATTTGAGGTTTAGTTTGTGTTTCGCTGGGTTTGAGTAATTCGTTATTATTTACTATTTTATTATTATAAAACACATCCATTTAATATACTACAAGGAATTAAAATACTTAATTTAGTATTATTTTATATAATTGTAATAATTTATATTATATATAATGGATACCTTTACAATGTTATTTTGGTTTTTTTCAATACTTTTTATTATTTTATCAGTATATTTATTGTGTTGTACCAAAAAAACTAACATATTTTATCTTCAAATTGGGTCAGGTTGCGGTATGTTTGCGACTAGTAAGATTGGGCGCAATTTTTTAAGACTTGCATAGAATACTTTTACAAATTTCGAGAAAAAACAACTGTAAAATGAGAAAATATAATAATGCGTTAATATATTATATGTTCAAAAATATAGCAAATTTTAATAATGTAAATGATTATTTGCCATTATTTAACGCCGTTTTAATTACAGATTTATTTGTAATTTTACTATTGAATACAGGTGTCATTAAATCACAAGTTTTAAAGAAATGGTATTTACAATACAATTTATCGGCTGTTATTGCGGATGTATTAATAATATTAATCGGATTAATTATTACAAGAGCAATTTATTTTTACATATTTAACAATTTTTCAATATTAAAGTTTATTATTTTAGCCGTAATAGTACAAATTATTCACGATTTATTATTTTATATTTTTTTCAGCAATACACCTCGAGGAGTAAATAAAATGCTTGATACATTCAAGGATTACGCAAATGAGGTATCTTATAAAGCAGTTTTATCTGATAGTGGAATGATGATAATGTCTTGTTTAATTGCTTCTTATCTTGCGTGTAAAAACACAAATACTAATATAATTGTATTAATTTCATCTCTATATTTGTTGCCATATTTATTATACAACTAATAACAAACAATAATAATAAATAATGTTCTTATTAATTATAAAATCTGATATTTTATTATTAATATAATATAAATGGTGAAGCAACTACGTTCAAAAAAGAGAATGACGCGTAAGATGCGCCGCGGTGGCGATAGCTCGTCGTCAGAAAAAGTTGGAATGACTCGTCCTGCGAGTGAATCTAGAATTTTTTCTAGACCGACGAGTTTAAAGTCAAGGTCCAAGTCATCAAGTAAAAGTAAGAGCAAATCAAAGTCCAAGTCATCAAGTAAGAAATCTGCCAGTGCTGAAGATTATGTGAAGGACACGTGCCCAATCTGCTTTGAGCATCTATCTCTGCGCCCGATTGTTACGACTAAATGCCAACATACTTACCACGAGGATTGCTTAAATGGTTGGTGCAGTGCGCAACGTGCCAACAAAACGTGTCCTGTATGCCGCAGGGATATTAGAGCGACTTGCGAAGCTATAGGACCGTTTAATGGTATGGAGATATTCCGATACATTGAGGATAGATGGTCGCCACGTAAGGCTGCTAATAATGAAATGGCCGCTCTCTTGATAGCCGATCCAAATTTTGACCCAAATATTAAGGCTTCATATCACGACTCGCCTGGTGAAGTTTCATTATTCTGGCATCTTGCACGCGACGAAAACCTGGAACTACTAAAGAAGTTGCTTGCTCGTCCAGACCTTGTAATCCCCGCTTCTGACGCAGCCGATTATGCCGGTGATAACAGAATTCGTAAACTTATTATACAATACAATAAAGTCCCCAAGGCGCTTAAAAAGCTGTGGATGTAATCAAATTTCTATATGTTGAACTATGATTTTAATATAACTGCGCGTGCGACCCTTGCAGAGATAACTGATTTATTATTTTCCATTTGTTAAATAATAAAAATTTATATATTCAAATTATATAAGCAATGAATCCTTTAGCCAGAATAAAAGAAAAATTAATGGTAAAACCAAATGTTGAAGAGAGGGAGCGAGTCGCCGTTGTTATTAAAGGAGTTAAAAAACCAAGAATTCAGCGAGAACCTAAAACAACTGTGCCGGCTACTAATGAAAAGGGAGAGGAAAAGGAAGAAGGGGAAACAGACACCGAACCCGAATTGGAACCGGAAAAGACCGTTCCTGTCATTGTAGATGAAACAAAAAATGGATTTGATAGGCTTGCGCTGTTTAAGAAATTGGCAGAAAGTAAAAAGCTTATGGTGTCTATAAAACCGGTCTTCAAGGAAACTGAAGAGAGAAAAACTGCCGAACCTATCCCTTTGCCAGCTACAACCAAGAAGGTTAAGAAAGTTGGAATAATAGACCGGCCTCTTATTATCGAAGAAGACGACGAAGGTGTTGAGCCACCCGTTGTTGAAGATATTACAGAAGCAGATGAGTTTGTAATGGAACCAAAAACACAAGCAATAACCATTCAACCACCAAAAAGGAAGAAACGATTAACAGAAAAGGTTGAAAAAGGTGTCGCGATATTAGGCCCAGAGTCTTTCGTTGAAATCGGAACCACTCCTCTCAGTCAACGCTTACCCAGAAAAGCTCCGCCTGTGCTTATCAAGGTTTCTAGTTATTATATGAACAATAGAGAGATTTTTGTCAATTTTATAAACTCTATATTTGAACCATATCGTAAGGAGTTGGATGAGGATAAGGAGGGAATATCGTGCGACGCAATCGGTAAAACCTCCACAAGTTTCTCTCTATTAACCCACCAAAAGATTGTTCGAGACTATATGAATTTATACACACCTTACCGCGGATTACTGTTATACCATGGTCTCGGATCTGGTAAAACGTGCACGTCAATTGCGATTGCCGAGGGTATGAAAGACTCAAAACGCGTGATTATTTTGACACCAGCTTCATTGCGAGCGAATTATATAGAAGAATTGAAGAAGTGTGGTGATTTGCTTTATAAAAGAAATCAGTGCTGGGAGTGGGTATCCACTGACGATAAACCAGGTGTTCTTAAAACAATTTCTGCCATTCTAAACTTACCTCAAGAATACATCGAGAAACATGGTGGAGCGTTCTTTATTGATATTTCCAAACCACCCAATTATGACAAACTTAACGATGTGAAACGAAAGGTTCTCGAAGAGCAGTTAAACGAGATGATACGACAAAAATATACATTTATTAATTATAATGGGTTGCGTTCACGACGCCTGTCTGAGATGACTTCTGGCTTTACAAAAAATATTTTCGATAATGCTGTCGTAATTATAGACGAAGCACATAACTTAATCAGTAGAATCGTTAACAAATTAAAAAAGGAAAAGGTAGTTCCCGAAGAGGAGAAAAAGAAGAAAAAGGATAAGGAAGCGAAGGAGAAAGAAGAAGAGGGCAAAGAACCAGAGGAGAGTTTGTTTGGAGAACATACACCGATCAATCTAGCGACCAAGTTATACTACATGTTATTAAGAGCCAAAAATGCGCGAGTTATATTATTAACCGGAACACCTGTTATTAACTATCCCAACGAGTTTGCCATACTTTTTAACATCTTAAGAGGTTACATTAAAACATGGAAAATACCGTTGGTTGTTAAAACGCAAAATAAGATTGATAAACAGGCGCTTCAGGACATGTTATTAGGGGAAAAATCGCTAGATTATTTGGATTACTCTCCTTCGAGTAAAACGCTAACAGTCACGAGAAACCCATTTGGATTTAAAAATAAGATTAAAAAGGACTCCGGTTATCAAGGAGTTGCAAATGTTAAAAAAGACGAAAAGGGCGACTCTACATTGGATCTTGAATTTATTTCTGACGACGAATTCGAGAGAAAAATCATTGGCATATTAAAACGCAATGATATTGAAATTGTCCCTCAAGGAATTCAAGTTATGAATAAGAAGGCATTACCAGACGACCTAAATACCTTTATGACACGATATATTAATGACAGTGATAAAAAGCTGAAGAATGTTGATGCGTTAAAAAGGCGAATAATTGGTCTGTCATCTTATTTCAAAAGTGCACAGGAAAGTTTGTTACCAAAATTCGATAAACAGCTCGGCGTTGATTATCATATTGTTCGTATTCCTATGAGTGATACCCAATTCCGAATTTACGAAGGTGCGCGCAAAGACGAGAGAGAATACGAGAAAAAGAAAAAACCGCCATCCGATACAGCCGAATTGTTTGAAGAGAAATCATCAACATATCGTATTTTTTCGCGTTTGTTCTGTAATTTTGTAATGCCAGATAGACCTATTCCTTCTAATAAGAAAAAACAAAAAGAAGGAGAAGAAGAAGAAGAAAACAAGGCACCTGAAATTGCGCAGATACTTAAAGAGGGAATGCGTGTGGAGGCTAAACAAGACATGGAAGATGAACGCGAGGGCGAAATCGAAGGAGATGAAATTCTTAATGAGATTGGTGGAGTTACATATAAAGAACAACTCGAAATCGCTATTAAAAATATCAAAGAACACGCCAACGACTTTTTGACCCCGGAAGCGCTACAAACTTATAGCCCCAAGTTTTTACACATGTTAGAAAATATTCAAGACACCGAAAACCAAGGATTACATTTGGTTTATAGCCAATTCAGAACAGCCGAGGGCATCGGTTTATTCAGCTTAGTTCTAGAAAAGAATGGGTTCGCAAGGTTTATAATTAAAAAGAATCATCTCAACGCATGGGAAATTGATATGCCTGAGGTAGACGAGGGGAAACCAACTTATGCCTTATATACCGGAACTGAAACGAGTGAAGAAAAGGAGATTATCAGACATATTTACAACGGAGAGTGGGACCAAATCCCGGAAAGCATTGGTAGTGTATTAAAAGCGAAATACCATAACAATAATATGGGCGAGGTAATTAAAGTATTTATGATTACATCATCCGGTTCAGAGGGGATTAACTTGCGAAACACTCGTTTTGTCCACTTAATGGAACCATATTGGCACCCCGTGCGTTCAGAACAAGTTATCGGTCGTGCGAGACGTATATGTAGTCACAAGGATCTACCCAAGGCGCTTCAAACAGTAGAAGTTTTCGTTTACCTTATGATATTTTCTGAGTCCCAATTAAAATCCGACGAAGCCATTGAATTAAAGCGAAAGGATTTGAGCAAGGCTCTCCCCCGCGTTCCTATCACTAGCGACCAATATCTATTTGAGATTTCTGAAATCAAAGCAACACTGACTGCTCAACTTACAGATGCGGTTAAGGAATCCGCGTTTGATTGCTATATTTACTCGAATGGTAAATGTGTTAATTTCGGCGATCCGGCAAACGATAAATTTTCATATGTTCCTGATTATTCCGAACAACAAAACGATACGACTGTGAAAGCTAACAAAATCGCGATTGAATGGGTCGGAAAACCGATCACAATTAATGGAGTTGAATATGTTTACAAGAGAGTTAGTAAGGATGTGTTGGATCTTTATGACAAATCAATCTATAAACGGGCCATGGAAGATGCTTCTATTGTTCCATTAAAGGTCGGCACATATGAAGTAAATGATCGGGGGGAGCGGGTTGTAAAATTGCTAATAGCATAAGACGGTATTATGCGTTTCGCTGTAAAAACCTATCCAGTTTATCGTTTAGCATTTTCATTTGCGTTTCTAAGTTTGTAAGTCTATCGTTGGTTGTAGGCGGCTCTTCTAATGCGATGGTTATATTGTTTGATTTACCAAAATCGTCATTATTCACTCTTTTTAGCTTTTTGAAAATACTAGTTTCTAACTCATCCTCAGCATCGTTACCCCACGAAACATTTTTCTTTGGCGATGGTTTGTCATTCGTTACGCTTGTGCCATCTAAATTGATATGCTTTAATCGCGGAGGTTGGCTTTGCGTAGAGGCTTGCGGAACAAATTTCTCGGTTTTAATCGACGTATCTTGCGGCTTTAACCAATTGGTCGTTTGATTTACATCTGGTGTATAACTACGATTAATTTCTTCAACATCGTAGTTTCTTTTCGCAGTCATCTCCTTAATAATTTTATCTATTCCGGCAATAGGTTTGTCTTCATAATTATCAGTAAATTTCGGGGCATCTGGCACATTCAATTTCATCGCACTTGTAAATTCCTCCTGGCGCCTTGTTAAATCTTTGTCAAATTGAGACAAGCGATCTGTCTGCAGGTCTTCATATGTAATTAGTTCTCGCGACGGGGGTGGCGGCTCGTCTAATATTTTTATTTTGGATGGTATTTTCTGTTTGAGACTTTGTTTGATGTAATTTAAAATAAGCAGAATATATTTTTTATTCGTATCAATTAAATTTGAATTCTTTGCCCGCTCCGACTCAAAAAATCCACGAATATTATTTGTAAATACCTGCGAAATCTCGGCTTGGGCTGGTTTTGCCAGAAAACGAAATATATCTTCGTCGCTTATCACATCCCATAGTGTGGCAAGATTATCTTTGTGTAAAAAATCATTAATACTCATTAATATATAAATAATCTAATGTTATATTTATATATTTTTATAGGGAATCATTAAAATAAATGTGTCGAAATTTATTCATATATTCGTCCTTTAAAATGTGCGTCTTTAAATAATGCGCAGTCATCTTATCTTCTAACATGTGTACAATGAAATAGAGAGAATAAATGCCACACTCGGTATTACCGTATTGATGTTCGATGCCTTCATTGCTATCGAATTGGAAATTTAGTTTGGGAGACATGGACAGCCCCTGTTCCTTAATTCGGTCGACCAACGCCATTATTTGTGAGGTGGGTTTATCTCCCGTGCTATCGAAAAAGAAGATTTTTCGCTTCTTTATGTTAACAAACATTGAAATCCAGTGTTGCCCTGGCTTATTATGCGGGTCTGTGTTAAATATTATTCCAACTTTAGTCTTCCCATTTTTGATCTGTTCACTCAAACTAAAGTTACAGAGTTCATCCCAGACACATTCTCCATATAATTTTCTGGTATCAAAATCAATCGGCGAGGGGCCAATAAAATCAAAGCACTTGTAAGCCTTCTCGTATTGTTTCATAACATTCATAATATCAATACTTGATAACCACTCGTTCGGGTTTTTCTTCCACTCCGCAGGTGATTCGGGTGCGAATGAATCTGAAAGCTCACTTTCAACCGGACCAAATACCGAGCGCTGCCTTATCCAACAAGATTCCTTATTACACACCCCGCTCAGTTTTTCGGATATGAAACGATGAATCTCTTTCGGCGAACTAGAAGTTATTTTTACGTCTGGATGCCTAGCATTCCACATATCACGTAATCGATAAAGGTTTTTGTTTGTGTAACACGAGAATTGATTTATCTCTCCCTTTGGCTTTGGGCTACAATTTAACCGCTTCAATTTGACTTCTTTTTTGGCATAATATGGTGTCTGGGTTCTTGAGATCTTTTTGATTGTTTTATTCATCTTATGTTTCTTGTTTTTGATCCTTTTTGTGGTTGTCCTCATAAATATTAGTGATATTATTCTTTTTTATACCTTTGCTTTTAAATTCCGGATTTTGTAGATTTATATCTTTTTGTTGAGGAAGTATAATATTTTCCTTCTTTTTTGTGCTGATTTTTGTAACATATTTGTCTAAAGTAGAGGTGTTCATTTTAACTGAACGCAGTGAGGAAAGCAAGCCTTCATTATAGTCAGTTCTACTATTTATAGAGCAATCTATCGTGTTATTACTCAAATCTTCTACGGTGACACGCGCATCATAATCTGATTGTATTATATCGCTTCTATCAATTGCCTTAAAGTAGTTTATAGCAGTCTTTTCAAATGTGTCGTATGTAGATTTAACATCTAAAAATAGATCGGATGGCTGTTTTCCGCTAATAATCTCCTTAAATAAATTATAAATTCGTTTGCGATAAAACCGTTTATCCTCTTTGCTTAAAGCCTGCTCCTTTTTATTTTTAATCTGACTACTATACATGTCTTTATTTAACAAGCAGTCTAGCGTTACACGATTCACAAAATCATCTGACATATAATTTATATGTAAAATAATTATTATAATTTATAGGGGTTTCTGTATTGCGATGGTATATTAACATTTTTGTTTTGTCATGTCGCGCACTTGGACTCGTGTATTATTATAAAACATTCCAGAACCAACTATAGCCTTGTCGGGATTTGGGTTAAAATCCGAGAACTTGTCCTGTTGAAATAATAGGTCGTGCGGGCTTGGTTGTTTTTGAGAGTGAAATTTATAGTTGTATAAATCACTATTGCTGCTCGGAACGAAAACAGCCTGACTGCACTTCTGTAAAGCGTATACCTGGTTTCTCAACTCGGATTCCGTGTTTATGCTTGAGGCAAATCCAGACCACGGCGCCATTGCGTTCCCCGGATTGAATGTTTTATTAATATTATATATTGGTAACTGCTCCATTGGAACGTTAATCGGTTTTCTAGGATCAACAATGGGGAAATACGAATATTTCGTCATAACAGGACGGACGTCTAAATAAGGCTGTAACAATTGAGATGGGAGGTTTCTATCGTAAATTCGTGCATTTGTTTCTTGTTGTATTTGTGAATTACATAACTGACTCTTGTTTTGTGAATTGTCCATTTATAAATATAGTAGATTATTATTTAATCCAAAACACATATAAAATACATTTAAATAAATGTAAAATACATATAAAGAGAAATATAATAATTAACTATAGGGATTATGTGTGGAATTTTTGCCATTTTGAATAAATTAAACACACATTATGATAATATCTTTAAGGAATTTGTCAAGGGCAAGAACCGTGGACCCGAATTTTCTAAATTAGACGAGGGCTATAAAAAAATGGTTCTTGGATTTCATCGTTTGGCCATTAATGGACTTAATGATATATCTAACCAACCACTGGTTATCAATGATATTATTCTAATTTGTAACGGCGAAATTTACAACTATAAACAATTATACACTGATATGGGTGTTGTTCCCACAACCGGGTCCGACTGCGAAGTAATTATTCATCTTTACCTTAAATATGGTATCGAGCAAACTCTTTCCATGTTAGATGGGGAATATGCGTTTGTCTTATACGATAACTGTGTGAACGCTGAAAATATTAACAGCGTTTTTGTTGCCCGTGACCCATTTGGAGTTAGACCTCTGTACTATTTAAAAAATAGATATAACGGCGGAGATATGAATCATCAGTTATACGGGTTCGCATCAGAGCTTAAGTGTTTGTCGGGGTTTTATAACGAAGACCCTGTTAATTACTCCATTGAACAATTTACTCCTGGGACCTATAGTTCTTTACATCTCGCAAATAATAGAGATTCACATTGGGTAATGGAGAAAACAAATGTTCCTTATTTTATACCAGCGCCTTCTCACGGTTGGTTAATTAATGACAATGTAGATCCTATGATTATTGAGAATATTTATTCTAGAATTGCGGCTTATTTAAATGCCGCAGTCGTTAAAAGATGTGTTACAACGGAGAGACCGATTGCGTGTTTATTATCGGGCGGACTAGACAGTAGTCTAATAACTGCGCTTGTAAATAATTTTTATGCATCTAATAAGCTACCAAGTAAATTAGAAACATATAGTATTGGTCTAGAGGGGTCCGACGACTTGAAACACGCGCGGATTGCGGCGGACTACCTCGGAACAAAACATACGGAAATTGTTGTCACTGAAAAACAAATGTTCGATGCTATACCCGAAGTCATTCGCGCGATTGAAAGTTATGATACAACTACCGTAAGAGCAAGCATTGGAAATTACCTACTCGGCAAATATATCGCCGCAAACTCGGAAGCCAAGGTGATTTTTAATGGTGACGGATCGGATGAGCTCTTGGGAGGATATTTGTACATGAATAAATGCCCAGATGATATTGAATTTGATAGAGAGACTAGACGGTTATTGAAGGATATTCATTTATTCGATGTTTTGCGCTCTGACAAATCAATCTCGTCACATGGACTAGAGCCAAGGCCGCCGTTTCTGGATATTAGCTTCGTAAATTTTATCCTCTCAATGCCCGCGCATTTTAGAAATCACCGAACCTCAAACCGAATAGAAAAATTTATTCTGAGACATAGTTTTTCTGAAGCTATTTTTAAAGATTGTTTGGGGAGACAAATTCTACCAGACGCGATTCTTTGGAGAAAAAAGGAGGCGTTCAGTGATGGAGTTAGCACTCACGGACGATCGTTGTTTACAGTATTACAGGAACAGATTTCACAACTCTTCCACGAAAAAGACCCGACTACAAATTATGAACCCAGCATCCAGCTTGAAAAACAATATTATAAGCAAATTTTCGAGAAGGCATATCCAAACTGCTTCCACATTTTGCCTTATTTGTGGATGCCGAAATATACAAATGCTACTGATCCAAGCGCTAGAACTCTACAATTTTACGCCGATCCACCCACAAGCACTTCTTAATAAAATATTATTATTTATTTACGACGCTTTATGGTCGTGTTTTTAACAATCCTTCTGAATTTTACTGTAGGCACGCGTTTACATTTAAATTTACCGCGAGTGTATCCCCTTCTATTAAATATAGTTCTGGTGCAAATTCCAATAGCACGCGCCTCATTATTTTTATCAACCTTTTTAATACACCTGCATAATTTGCTTGCTAAGATTTGCTCTGCATCAATTTTCATCTGACGGGTTGAACCGGGTATGGGTTTTTTGTAATATTCCAAAATTTGTTTGTAATCATTTGTATTCAACGGCGTCATTTATATTTGATATATATTACACATAAAATAATTTTTTGAACTTTTACTAGCCCGCGAATATTAAACGACCGTGTTTAGTATTTTATATTTTACATTTTATAAAATACTTTAATGTACTCCAATTCACAGGACTATAATGTATATTAAAGTATTTTGTAAAATGAAAAACCTCAACATATATTAGTAATGAAAATAGTTGTATTTGATTTAGATGAAACTCTTGGATATTTTACAGAGTTTGGCATTTTTTGGGATAGTCTAGCATATTGCCTGAAGGATATGGATAGACCGGACCTGACTCAAAGCGACTTTGATAATATATTAGATTTGTTTCCGGAGGTGCTTAGACCCAACATAATAAATATTTTAAGCTACTTAAAGGAGAGAAAAGAGTCGAAGTCTTGTAGTAAAATGATGATATATACTAACAACAATGGTCCTAAAGAGTGGGCAAATAAAATTATAAAGTATTTTGAAAAAAAGATAGATTGTCGATTAATTGATCAAATAATCGCAGCCTTTAAGGTTGACGGAAAGAATGTACAAATTGGAAGAACTAGCCATTATAAGACGCATGATGATTTGATTCGATGCTCAAGAATACCTGTAAGCGCCGAAATTTGTTTTGTAGATGATACGTTTTATCCTGGAATGTCAAACGATAAAATATATTATATAAATATTAAGCCTTATTACTATGATTTAAAATTTGAAGAAATGGTTGAAAGATTTAAGGCGAGTGGGGTTGGTAGAAAACTAATTAATAACGATGACGAATTTGGCCAAAAAATGATAGACCATATAGGTATGTACAATTATAAATGTTTAGATAAAGATCCAAAGGAATATGAAATTGATAAGATTTTAGGAAAACAAATAATTGTACATTTGAATATTTTTTTCAATAATCCGCGAAGAAATAAAACTATTAAAAACCGTCGAAGACAAAGCGCAAAAAATCACAAAACAAAACGAAATAACACGCTATAGAAATAATATAACTGTGTTATACCTTCTTTTCAAAGTAAGATATAGCTTTTTTAATTATATTTTGTATTTCAATTATATACTGATTTAATGCTGTTGTCGTGAGGATAAAAACTCCGGCACTAAATGCTATTTTTCTGTCTAGTTCAGTAAATGTGTCTAATTTTCTAAAGGGGTTAAATCGCCATAGTAAAAATAAGCAAAGATAGATGTTAAAATAATAATTCATTTTAGATAAATATTCGGGGGCCGAATTATAAAATCCCAAATATGAAACAAATATTAACACATAAGAAGTAGCAAGGAACAATGTAAAGAACAACTCCTGAATATGATAGGCATTTGTCGATGTATTCATTATTTAATATAAAGCGATATTTTCTTTTATGGCTTTATATAATTTTTACCTTATTAAGTATCTTGGAGGGTGATTGTTTAAATTTATGACGATAAATGGTCTAATGCTGATAGCAACACTTGCTCTTGTGTCGTCAGTTTTTGAAATATAAGTGTTTTATCCATTGAGATTTGAAAATACCGCGTATTAAACCCATGATTTTTACAAACACAGAATACACCCTTGTCTGTTATTTTCATTTCGCAAAATATGCCTCCCTTGGTCAAAGAAATCTTATCCGGATTGTCGATAGATATCCATCTAATATATGCGCCATATTTCAGGTCGTTCATTTCGTCCACATATTTATATTCCTTTAACTTCGCAAGCAATTCGAGCGTATCCGTCTTTGAAAGATGGAGCTCATTTAAAATTTCTAAATTCATTTCTTTTATTTTTTTCGTTGTAAAATTTAATAGATTATCGTTCGTTTCGTCATCTAATGCGGTTAGCAATTTCTTAACGTCCATATATAAATATAGTAATATGATTATATTTATGTAATTATGTTTAAATATTTTGTTTATGTATTTTGTTTACATGCTTTTACCATGCGCTACCAAATCCACCTCCACCACCTAGAAATTCACTCGCAGCAAGCGGTTCACGGCTAAACGATTCTTGTATTCCTCCGGGAGAAGCCGCGCCAACTAAGGGGGTGGTATCCTTTCTATGCATCGAGTCATAATCGGGAAGTTGTTGTGGTTGAACAGTATTGCCGCCGCCATATTGAACATCATTTGTTGGAAGAGAGCTGATAGCTGTGCCATCAGTGTATAACGATTGAGCTGCCGCAGCATTATTCATTTGCTGACCGGTAATTTGCCCAGAAATTGGCTGAGACACCCTGACAGAGTTCTTCGCATTTTTCTTTTTGCTATCAGATTTACCATCCCATAATTCCATTAGACGATCGACTAGCACACTTACCTTCTCTCCAAGTTTTGTTTGAAGACTCATCATAATCATCAATATTGCTAAAATAATATATACAATGTGAAATTCGGGGTACTTTGATTCACTGTATGTTGGAATAAATGTAATTGCCCTATGAATAATTAATAAACCCATAAATGTCACGATTACTTGGATAACAATTTCGGCACTTATTTCTAAACTACTTTTTCTATCATCCGCCTCCGGCACATATTTTCCTATAGATTTATTTAAAATTACTACTGGAACAATAGCAATCAACGCGTATTGAATAATATTTAAAATGTCAGATTTTGAATCATCATCGAAATTAAAAACATGCTTAAAAAAGTTTTTATTTGAATCGTCTGAACTATCCATTTCCTATATAGGGTATAATTAGAAATTAAAATACAGAAAATCGTCTATAAACTAAAGTATTTAAAGGTATGCGATTACTAAATAAATGGAGCACATGGCGGAAGAATACGGTTGTAGAATTGAAACCCCACCTAGTTTAGATAATAATACTAATGCATGCGATTCTAAATTATCTGACAGAATCTTTGAAAATATTCGAAAATATTCGCACGAGGAGTATCAATATTTAAATATTATTGAAAATATTATTGAAAATGGCACTTGGGAAGAAGGACGAAATGGCAGAACTAAAAGCATTTTTGGATCATCTATGCGTTTCTCTCTTAAGGATGGCAAAATTCCAATCCTTACCACAAAGAAGACCGCTTGGAAGACGTGTTTGAAGGAACTCTTGTGGTTTATTCGAGGCGAAACTGATAACAAAATTCTAAAGAAAAATGGCGTTCACATTTGGGATGCTAATGGCTCTCGAGAGTTTTTAGATAGTAGAGGGTTGACTTTGTATCCTGAAGATATGCTCGGTCCTATTTATGGTTATCAATGGCGCTACTATAACGCAAATTATAATTGTTTCAGTGGAAAACGTCTCTTTAATGAAAATGAGCCAGATATATTTTCAAATAGAAAAGAGGTCACCGGAATCGACCAACTGCAACAAATTATCGATGCTTTAAAGGATCCTGTCCAACGCATGAGTCGTCGCTTGATAATGACGGCATGGAATCCTAGTCAACTGAACGAAATGGCGCTACCACCTTGCCACGTTATGTGCCAATTTAACGTCCATGATGGTAACAAATTATCGTGTTCTCTTTACCAGAGATCGTGTGATTTCCCACTCGGAATTCCCTTCAATATCGCATCATATTCAATGCTAACTCATTTAATCGCCAAACATTGTGGTCTCGAAGCCTATGAATTTGTTCATTTTATGGGAAATTGTCATGTTTACGAGGAACACGTCGAAGGAATCAAAGAGCAATTGGTAAGAGAACCATATCCGTTCCCCACCGTGTCTATTAAACAAGTTAGAGAGAATATTAATGATTATTGCGTAGAAGATTTCGATCTTCACAATTATCAACATCACGACCCCATCAAATTTCAAATGGTAGCATAAGTTTTTAAAGTTCGCGCCTTTAGGAAATGCGATTGTTGCGTAAGTAATTTAAAAACAAAGTGTATATTATTATTATTATGAGTTCAAGATCACTTGCTGCCGCTAGATCTAGACGAGCTGGAGAAAGTGCTCCGCCCGTATCAGGAAACAGACCAGGAACTTCTATCAATTCTCATGCCGCATTTGCGCAACAAGGACCGGGTCCGGGCCAAGGGCAACCCCCTTCTAATGTTCGAGTTTCACGAGGCCCGCAAACTCAATCCTATCAAGATGTTAGACAATCTCAACAACAATCGCAGGCCAGTTTGCCATTCTCGAAGTTGAGCATTTCTGATGCGATCGGTTTAATCACACTGCGGTTGGGGCGTGTCGAACAATGGGTTATGGAAACAGACCACAACGCAGACAGCAGTGAACAACATCATTCATCCGAATCTAATTTGCCAAACAACTCCAAGGTTATAGATATTAGTGTTTTAACCAATATTATTAATAGACTCGACGCTTTAGAAAAAATGGGTGGTGGAAGCGCGGACAACGAATCAGTTGGTAAATTGACCGAAGAGGTCGCTAAGCTTAATCAGCAGGTAACTAGAATCGGCGACGATGGTAATAAACAAATGTTGGCAGTTTCTAAGCACACTGAACAACTATTTAGGTTCGAAAGGGATTTGGTGGAGACGAAGGACATTTTGAAGACATTTATGCTAAGATATGACGCATTTGTTCAAGAGAGCGCTGAAAAATTTACGGATTTTGAGACGGCATTGACAGAGGTCGAGCGAGGCCTACACACCGCAACCGATGAGACGGCTCTTCCCCTCGGCGCCGATATTGACTCTGCGTTGGGCCAGGAAACCAACGGCGCAATTGAAAGCGCAGATCTTAAGTCTATGGTGAAACAAGAAATGGCAAATAGTGCAATTTAAGAATTAACCCAATAAATATATTAAACATACAACCATATTATATTTATTATGAAAATCCTGTTAAATGATAGAAAAAAGAAGGACATATTCGTTTCGTTATTTCAGGTATTAAAAAACTGTTCTAGTGTAGTTTCTATTACACTTGGAACTGAATGTGCGCATATTCAGGGAATGGACAAGTCTAAGATATGCCTATTTGACGCGACTATTACTAAAAAATGGTTCGCAGAATATGATATTAACGAAGAAACTAAAATTTGTTTTGATTCCAATGTTTTTCATTCTATAATTAGTACCAAGGGAGATGGTCAAGATTTAGTTATTACATTGGAGAATAGTAACAGCGATACACTTAACATTAACTTTGTATCTCAAGAGGCTAAAAAGGGAGAATATAAAAAATCATTTAAAATGCCCCTTGTCGAATACGATTATGAAGAAATGCATATTCCAAACGTTG
>Ga0209230_10000401_pt1 | contig 17062 bp, 13 predicted proteins | sample LakOntMetagenome_FD_187467 | JGI IMG/M metagenome (GOLD analysis project Ga0209230, IMG submission 187467) | Freshwater and sediment microbial communities from Lake Ontario - Sta 18 epilimnion Metagenome (SPAdes) (version 2) | ecosystem: Environmental > Aquatic > Freshwater > Lentic | place... | reverse complement strand
ACCAAGCTACATTTGCAACCTACGCGAAATGCCAAATCTATTGTGCGCTTTGCGGCACTCAAGCTGGTTGGATCAAAATAGTGCGACCGAATATCCTGGCTCGCCGCCCGCCTCGAGAGGCCTCGCATCTTTGCTTTTGCCCATTGGGTGAGTTCATGAGCGTGAGCCTCAGCATTAGCCATCTATTACTCTTATGCTTACTTAAAGAAATAAACCTTTTAATAATTATTGACATATCATGTTGCTCTCCGGCACTAGAGCATATTGCTCTAAGATTGCGTGTGTGCCGCCTCTTCGCCAAGCTCTAAGTGAAAAAGTAAGAGCAATTGAAGATATTCAACGGCGCGATAAGGACGTTGCATCTCGCGATATCTTTATGGTCTCATTTCCCGAGATCGTTCATCATATAGAAGACGAAGGTCTCCGCTATGCTCTAATCAAACTAGAGAAAGACACGTGGCCTCGCGGAAACAAATTCCGGGATCAATCGCGTAACATGTCACATGCGGAGAAAACATGGGTCCGAATGCGTGTAGTGGAACTTCTCGAAAGAACTGAGCCGTTCCCTATTTCAGACGAAGTCGCCGCCTTTTTGGAAGTATACCTTGCAGAAAAGAAAGTTATTTGAATTCCGACGATTCCAACGGCGGCAGGTTAGGCCTCTAAAAAGTCTGTTTTCTATGAGGGTACGAAGTTGGCTTTTTAAGCCAAAGTAACACCATTCTTGTGCGTTAGGATTCCAAAAGTCTGCAAAACCCATGAGAAATCTCGTCGGCAGATTGTCAGGTTTTAGGCACTTTTTCAAAATCTTTATTTACAAACTAGGGGGTATACCCCCCCGCTACATTTTGCTAAATTGCCTGTTGAAAAAGTTTTGATTCTTTGATCAGATCAGTGTGGCTAAAAGTAGCCGGAAAACAGCTAATACTCTTTTTTTCTAAAATAGCCGGACGACGTTTCGCCGTTGGCTATTGAGAGACCTCATTCGCGTTATAGTGGTATTATTGAATAAAACAGAATTCTTACCACATAGAAGAAAAAAGATGACAATTCATTGCTTGGCAGGTTATAACTCTTTCCAATCGTTTGAAAAGTACGCAAGGGCCAATGGCCCAGCCTTGAAGCTTATAAGATGATGGTACCCTGTATCGAGCGGGGACACCCTTACAAAAACATAAAAATTACAAAAAGTGCACTTGATTCTAAAGTCAAAGGCGTGGTAACTTGGCAAGCCTAGCTATATTAAGGAGGCAACTTGGGCCGTTGAGGCTCTAAGATCTTGGGGCCCTTGGACTTTTGGGTGGCGGAGGCAAAAGTGCCCGCTTAATATAGCTACATGGAGTTCATCGAGTCGCTATGTTCTATTGGCCGTTCTTTGAAATAATAGGAATGCCTTCTTTTCTGATAGGTTAGCAAGGTCCACCGTTGTATTATTGAAGATGCCCAGACTTGATAAGATTCACAAGATTTCGTAAGACTAATTTTTGTTCTTCATTCCCCAAAAACGGCTTGATGTACAAAGCATATCGGTGCGGGATCCGATTATCAAGCGCTCTCTCAATAAATTCAGCCCATCTCACGTCTTCTCTACCTTTTATCACGGCCATGAGCAAGCGCTTGTTTTGCCCATACTTTTCGCCCACTGTGCGCCCGTAATACCATTCAACCATTATTTAAGAGTCTTACGGAAAATTTATTGGTGCTTTTTAACGCGGCGACACCCTATCCAACGCCCTAAAAATTGACGTATTCGTCCAAGAATGATGTCACACAAACAACCATGGATGAGATTCACCGTTTGAAGCGCGAAATTGAACATCGTGATTATATTATTAAGGATCTCCATAGAAAGATGGACCAACAAGTACCTAGTGCTGATGTGATGGCTTTAAGTGCCGAGATCAATGCTACTAGAGCTCAATTGCATCTCTGCATAAATGAGCTAAACGCGACCAGAAGAGTGCTTCATGCGACCCAGCAAGACCTAACTGCGACCAAAGGAGAGCTCCATGAGACCCAACGGCAGCTAATTGCGAGAAATTTCGAGAACTCAAAGAATATGTCCGAGTTGATTCAAACTATCGAAATGCTCAAGGCAAACACCGAGTTGCTTAAACGCATTGTTCCAGGTCCTTCGTACACTTCCGTTTAGTACATTTTTTGGGGCCTAAATATCTTGTTTCATGCACTCGAACTCACGTGTCAACCGCTTGCGGCACAACTTGTAATTAGGATTGTAGTACGCTTCTTTTAGAGCCCTTTGAATCCTCCGAGCTGCAAGATACTGCCGAATGATAATAAGTATTTCAACAGTTGGCATCGTAAGATGGAAGTCATAGTACTCGAATGTATCTGCATAAAGACGTCGTTTCTCCGGCTGTGCTCGGATGATGTTCCTCGTAAGTTCGGGACGCGAATTAAAGCTGCGCCAATCCCATGGTTCATCAAGATGCGCCTTTATAATGTCCCATGTGATGCTTGGATTTTGACTCACGCCTCTCCAACACCAAGGTAGATGTAAGTTGTCGTAAATGATGTCCCACGTAATGTTCGGGTTTTGGCTCAAGTCATACCAATTCCACGGCTTCTCCGGAAAGGCTTGCACAATATCAAATTGTATCGTCTTGTGGTTACTGAGGCTATCCCACCGCCAAGGTTTGTCCGGATGTTCTTTGAGGACGAGAAAGGCACTGCCTTGCTCTCTCATATTTATTTTGGAATTTGCGAAACTTAAATGACTCCAATCCCAAGGGGCGTCTATATTGTCGCGAATGATGTCCCAGGTGATGTTCGGGTTCCAGCTAATTTCCAGCCAATCCCATGGCTTGTCGGGGTGTGCTTGCAGAATGTCCCAAGTCATGTTCTTATGACGGCTTAGACAACTCCAATCCCATTGTATTTCTGGGTGTGCTTGAACAATGTCCCATGTTATGTTTGGATTCTTGCTCAAACAATACTCTTCCCAAGGCATGTTTCGGTTGCGCATAATTACTTCCCAAGTGAAGTTGACATGATAACTCAGATAATTCCAATCCCATGGCTTTTCCGGGTGTGCTCTAATGATGTCCATTGTAAGCTCCCGATGTAGGCTTAACTGCTCCCAAGACCACGGCTTATCTATGTGTGCTTCAACAGTGTCCCATGTCAATCCTTTCTTATAGGTTAGCGTACTCCATTGCCACGGCTTGTCTACATTTGTGAAAATGACGTCCCATGTCATGTGGCTGTTGGACGATAAAGCACTCCAATTCCATGGTTTGTCAGGGTGAGCTTCAACAATCGCCCATGATGACACATGCAAGCTTATGGTGTACCAATTCCATGGTTTTTCAGGGTTTGCATGAATAATGTCCCATGTAATGTTTTGACGCCAAGCAATGCTGCTTAACGATCCCCAGTGCCATGGTTTATCGGGGCATGCTTGAATAATATCCCATGTGATATGTGAGTTTCCGCTTGCATAACTCCATGACCAGCGACATGGCGGGTCTTTCACTACTCGCAACGCCCAATCTTGCCTCGCCTTTCGTATAAAACTTGATAGCGACATTTTCATTATTGTCATCGTCGTCTCGCTCTAAATCAATTTTTTGTTTTACACATGACCAAAGGCCTTGAACTATAAGGTTTAAGAGTTTAACGACGGATACGACATTCTTTGATAATATTGATAAGATTCCGTAGAACTAGCTTTTGTCGAACGCACTAGAACTTTCGTTCGCTGTCTCTTGAGGACAGTCTATATGGTAAGTAATCAGTAGATTGATAAAAGGCTTTTGGGGGGTAATGTAGGATATAAGGGCAAAATAACAGATGTATTGAGCGAAGATGAACGACATACGTGTACAATATTTAGCTGAAAGTGGATGGTTGGTAATAAACGAATGGGTATATCAACCCGACACATCCTTTATATGTTCTCGTAGTTCCGGAGTGAATGATTATATTGCAGAATGGTAAAGTGGAAACCATATGACGATCATGTGGATACATGTACTGATGGCACATTAATAAAAGAAGTTAACACAATCCACGAGGTTTTGGTGTATTGTTGTACTCATGTACATCCCGATTTGGAACCCCGATAAGATACATAATCGGTTAAGATATCGTTATGTTTTGTTGGGCCCCAAAAGAAGTATTTATTGATATGCATTAGTGAGACGGGGATTCGAACCCCCGGAACCATTAAGGACTCGCTCTTGAGGCGAGCGGATTTGACCACTTTCCTACCCCACCAATTCATATCTAAAAAATAAAACATTTTGTTACATTTATGCTCTAGGTCGGACTTGAACCGACACATCTCCACTTCATAAGAATGGCGCCTTAACCGATTTGGCCACTAGAGCATGTATGTAACTAAAAATAATAACAAAAGAGTGCCGAGGGCTACTCTCTGAGTATCTTACAACCCTTATCTTTATATCCGTTTCGGCCGTTAGGCCCTTTCAGACCCCATAGAACTTCTTGACCTCCGGATCTGTCTTAAAAGATGCCCGATCGATGTTAACCACCCGAATGCTAGCCAAGTTCCGTGCCCTCGATAGCGCCGTATATGCTTGCCCATTCTCAAAGATCGACCGCCCGAGATCGAGCTCCACTGCATCCAATGTAGCGCCTTGGCTTTTGTGGTGCGATATGGCCCATGCTAACTTCAATGGCATATATTGAACCAATTCTTGCTCTGATGCCGTGTCTCCAATAGTGGACTCGTGGTAACCGAGAACCACAACATCGCCGGAGTTCACGCAAATGACCACTGACGAGAGCTGCAAGCCTATGATCACACCCCGGGTCCCATTAACCAGTCCGCGATCTTGGTCTACATTCGCCGTGATCATCACCTGCGCTCCAAGGCAAAGTGTGACCTCTTCTGGAATACCCAATGTCCCCACCGCCTTCTGCAATTTCTTTTTGCATCTCGCCCTGTAGCTTACTTGAGGCTGACAAAGAGCCTCCATCTCCACCTTGTTTATGCGATCGACATCGCGATTGAGCGCATACAGCTTGGTAGGGACAATCCCATTCTCGAAAGTCGTCTTAGAGCACGCCGCCAAGAGCCGAATGTCATCCTCTGTAACCAAGCCAAACCTTGCGCGCCCTAAGAGATCCTGAAATATCGCATCATCGGCCTGTCTGAAATTATGTGTCATATTCACCATTACGGGTGCCAACTTCTCCCATGCTGCCGAAGCAAACGCATACGACGCATTGATCGGCGGCAGCTGCGCATAGTCCCCGACAACCAACACTTGCAGACCCCCGAAAGGCGCATCGCGGCACCTTCGGATGATGCCCAAGTACTCGCTTACCTTTGAAAATAGCTCGGCCGAACACATGGAGATCTCGTCAATAATAAGGAGTTGTAACTTGTTCAAGACCCCTATGCGCGCCTTGAACCTTATACCCGTGATCCATGCAAGCTCTTTTGCCGACTCCCTTGCCAAGCCAATCCCGAGGAACGAATGCAGTGTCCGGCCTCCAAGCAAAAGCGCTGCACATCCCGTCATTGCTGTAACACCATATTCGATCTCATTATCTGCTGCCCACTGAGTGATCGCACGGAGCACAGTCGACTTCCCCGTGCCCGCAGGCCCCGTAAGAAACACATTCGCTCCCGACTGAACCAACGCCAAGGCCTCAATCTGACTCTTTGACAACCCGGCAGTTGCCGGGCTCGCCGTTGCACTCGCGCCTCCACGCTGCAGAAAGACATCTATTTGCTTCAAAGGGATCCCGGTGTGTGCCGAAGACTCCCGAATGATTGCCTCGACGCCCTTAATATCCACTGCGGCCTCACACCGTTTTGCAATAATTGTTAATAGGCGCATGTGGACACTGCCACATGTACGCCCCATCTTTTGTGCACAATACGCGACTCCTCTCTTGGCCGCATAACGCCACAACCATTCATCTTGATCCTCGTCCCATTCAGCCTCCGCGGTTGCATCGGCCATCTCACCGGTAGTTATACTTTGTCGCCTCTATAGCTAAGGCCAAAGCCAATTTTTCAGACCCATACAAGCTCGGGTCCGTCCGTTGTCATTTTATATCCTTTTATCTTTAAATGCCCTTTGTGCTCGGCCAAGTGACATGTTTCACAGAGCGGCACTAAATTAGACGGCCGATTCTTGTGCACCCCATTGTCCACCCAGCCACCTTCGTTCGCATGTTGCTGGTACCGAATGTGGTGAGTCTCTGTCGCCTTATTCGTCTTGCACACTCCACATTTGTCCACTAGTACGCGCTGGTTGTATCGCGATGCCTTTCCCGGAACAAGCGTCTCTTCGATACCTAGCAAATGTCGGCGGACTTTCTGAGCAACACGCAAGAACTCATCCGGCATCCCAAGCGACAAGGCAACCTCGAGGCCATACAATGCACTCCCGCGCCCCTCGCGCAACCGCCGATCATACATGAGCTTACCCGTCTCCGGGTGCCGCTCAATGTGCATGTGAAACACATCAAGTTTATATTCAGGATTCTCTAACAACCCCTGTACCCGAGGAATGTCCAAGAGATCATGCAAATGCGTCGCGAATACAAAGGCCACCCCTTTCTTCAAGAGCGTCTCAACCCCAGCTGCTACGATGGCCAAAGCCGAAATCGACTCGGTTCCCGCACAAAGCTCGTCCCCCAGTACGAGACTGTCGGCCGTGCACCTCAGAAGGATCGTCTTGAGCTCTGTCATCTCAACAGTAAACGTCGACATTCCACTAAACAGATTGTCCGAACCAGAAATGCGCGTGAAAATGCTCGTGTACGGATGCAACTCCAAGCCCGCCGCGGAAACATACATGCCTGATTGTGCCATGATGATATTCAAACCAATCGCTTTCATCAAAGAACTCTTGCCAACCGCATTTATCCCATAAAGTAGAATTCCATTTTGCGAAAGAGACACATCATTCGGAATGTAGTCAGTGCGATCCTGAAGCCGCTCTATGATCGGATGCCGCAAGCCTTTGAAGTCCGCGCGGCTCCCGTTGTTTGCGTTGCTCGCGCCTAATACCGGCCTGTTGTAATTGAAGTCATCGGCGTTCTTCGCATTCGTCACGGTCACATCGAGGTCCGCAAGGAACGCAATAGTCTCGTTGAGCCCATCGCTATGCTCGGCATAAAAGTAGGTAAGGAAGTCCTTATAGCGCTCGGTTGAGATCGCCACCATCTTCTTCTGGCCAGCTAGAATATGCTCTGATGCAGCGTCAATCACATTGCTCGTAAGCCGCAATGTGGAGCTCGCGGGGCTGATCGGCTTTGCTTGCACATTAGGATAGTCGGCCTTGATTGTGTCCCAACGTTTCTTCGTGCAAGAAAGGAAGTATCCGTCGCGATCATTGCTATCTACCTTGCAGAGCACCGTATTCTCGGCAAGCTCGGCGAGGATCTGCATGCCCTTTGCGATCTCTTCGGCAATAGCATCTATGTCCTTGCACACCCCTGTAGCAAAGATCGAACTCTTAATGTCAGATAGAATGTACTTGGCGCATTCGTCCAAGTTAAGCATGCCTTTGTACGCTTCCTGTATCTTCATAATTCTCTCGGCGCCCGCGGCTCCTGCTATTTCCGCGGCCTCATGGGCAGCATCGAGCGATGAGTTGAAAGAGACCCAATCCATCGGCGAAAACTTCCCTAGGCAAATGCGACGAGCCATGCGCTCAATGTCCATTACCTTTGACAAGGTCCTATGAATCGGAATGTATGCACGGCCTTTTCGGAAGCTCTCGATTGCGTTATAGCGCTCCTCAAGCCGCACCGTATCAGTAATAGGATTCATAATTCTTTCGCGAAATAGGCGCTTTCCAAATGCAGTTGCGCACCTGTTGAGAATCCCGATGAGTCCGGTCGCGTTTGGGCTTGCGCTTATCAGATCAAGCTGCAATGCACTATTGTACTCGATGTTCAGGCGCCCGCGCTTCTCTATGATCTCTGGAGGCTTGAGCCATTGAATGATGTGGTCATTGTGGGAATACGCAAACTCCAGCAACAACACGAATGCCGTACGCCCAACATCAAGGCGCTCGATCCCAAGGGTCTCAATGGGCTCGAGCAGACCGTTCGAGGCCGGGTATGCCTTCTTTAAAAGTTCATTTTGAATTCTTGGTTTTAAGTATTTAGGATCGTACTCTGTGCCACGCATATGCACTAAGCCGCTTAGGCCCGTAGGGCCGTAAGGGCCGTAAACAACCGTCTCGACTGCACGATGCATGTTTGCCACGCGGTGGATCTCATCATGTATGTATTCTGATGCTTCGTATATGAACGTATGACCCGTAGAAATATCCACGCCCGCGACGCCCACCGCTGCTACGGAGTCACTGTCACAAAAGTAGCATACTAGATAGCTATTCTCTGGAGAAGTTGGGTTTAATATAGTGCTTGGGCTTAAGATCTCAGTGACCTCCCTGCGCACTAACGGTGGCGGTGAGACTTGGCGCACTATGACGATGGTGTAGCCTTGTGACAGAAGGCACTGCGAATGCTTGGCGAGAGCATGCATCGGGAACCCTGCCATGTACGGGTTCGAGTAAGATGCATCCACGACACTCTTGTTCTTCCGCGTCACTTGCAAGTTGCATATGTCTCCTACAACATGGATGTCCGCTCCTTTGTAGCTGCCTTCACCCGGGACTTGGTAGAGCTCGAAGAAATCCCCGCATTGCAAGAAGACTGATGTTTTAGCCCCATATCGCTTGATATGCTGCTCGCAGTAGTCAATGTACTCGTCTAAGAGAGGTGCCATTTCCGATACCTTGCCAAGGTACGCATTGCAATTATATAGCGCCATGTCCTTATATCGGTATAAAGACTCTGAGCGACATAATAGAAAAGTGACTAAGAGACTTATGGCCGCGCCGTTGGTTAGCGGAGACTTCATAGAATGCCCCTCTTGCCATGAAAGCATTCGAGCCGAAGAGTACATATCGCATACTTTGTATCACCATCCGTTCTTCTTCTCTGTGTGGGCGGCCTACTCCTTCCCGGCGCTAGATCTTCTATCCCTTGACGGGCTTAGTGGGCTTAGTGGCCTTAGCGGCCTTAGCGGCCTTGGCAGCTTGGGAGACCTCACGGATTATGGCTTCGATTATGAGCAGCTATCCGAGTTGTGTGAAACCATCGGCAATCATGAAGTTGGCGTGCCTGACATCGCAAGTGTAACAACCGAGATCCAAAAATCAGACCTCGGCGAACATGCGGAGACAAGGTGCCCCATTTGCCTTGATGCGCCAGAGGGAGTAACCTATCGAAAAATAAACCGCTGCTCTCACGCGTTTTGCTCGCCTTGCATTGAACAATGGCTCAGCACTCACAAGACGTGTCCGATCTGCAAGCAAGAAGCCCCCGAGGCCTAAATGCCAGCAACATCAATATCCGAATCCCTTCCATCGCCTCCCTCACCAAACTCGACGTAATCATCATTTGCATTCCCTATGTCAAAACGGCTTGCGTCGCGGTGCATGAAGGTCTTCGCGAGGGGCTCGGGCACTAGGTGTCTCTTGATCGCCTCCATTGACTCTTCATATGTATACTTGCTGATGACGTCCACCTTGCCCTCCTCGTAATCGCGCTTGCTTATAATAATGAGATCACCATTCTCAATGATAACCTTGCCTTTAAACTTCCGCATGGACCCCCGGATCCGCCCAAGGCGCACCTCGCCATCTTCGCATAAAGCATTGAGACGGCCGTTCCCTAATAGGTCGCGCACGACCGCAAACTCCTGATCATCTGTCGGGTCCTCCACCATTCTTTTTGGATTCCGCGTGCACTTCTTCTTGCCATTTCGGATTCTGCTTTGATACATTCTTGGTTCGCCGATATACTATTACTCCTAATAACATACTATCCCTTTATATCCGCGCCGCATTCGCTAGCGCCACTTTGCCGCGACTATCCCAAGGCCCATACCGAGAGAGTTCATGACAATGTCCTGCCACCGACCGTACCACCAGCCTGTCGCTTTGTCGCTGTCAAGTGCATAAGAGCACTTGCTAAGATAGAACGGATGGTCCTTGAAGCTTACCTCTATGACCTCCCATAGAATCCCCAAAAGTGTGATGAATGCCCAATAGCGCGGATAGAGGTAGCCCAACATCATGTAGAAGAAGAAATGGCTTATTCCCCATCCATCAAGAAACCGATCCCATGGTGGCGGGACTAGAGATCCAGCAAGTGGGTCCTTGAACCCAGGCACCTTGCACCGAATTGTGCCATATATCACAATAGACATGGCACATGCAAAACAAATTGCTAGGATCTGCACGTATGGGCTCATGCGCCACTGCCTTCTCCTTTCGCATTACATATTATTCAAAATCATTTTACTATTTGAGGGTCTTCAATCTTGGTTTTTAGCAAGCCATGTGTTTTGTTAACCGTGAAGTCACCGAGTAAATAGCGATGATTACCATCAAGGACAAATCCATAGTACTCCCCTCGACCGATTGGTGTAACCGTGACACCAGTAACAAGCACGCTCTTAATCTGTGAACGCTTTTTAGGCACCTTTCGTGGAATGCGCATCGGAAGTCCTTCAAAGTCACCCGAGATAACAGTAATATAATACGTGCCCGTTTTACGTTCTCCTTTGTACATACATGATTTTTGAGTACATTTTGCGTATGCCGCAAAACCAAGAGACCTTGCCAATAGTAAAATATCATCCGCTAAAACCTTTAACTTTTGAGCAATTTCATAACATCCGCCATAATAGTATCCATCTGAATCCAATAGCCCCGCAAGGAGTTTCATTCGGTTGGCACGGCTATTTACCTGAAATTCCAGTGGGATGTGCTTGTTATTAAGTACATTGTATTTTTTGAGGGCGTCCGTGAAAGGATTATCAGGACGATTTGCAGGGCGTTTTCCGCGTTTTCCACTCGAAATATGATATGAAAGTGCCCCGTCCCCAGCCCCATTCTTACAAACCTGTAATCCCATCGATGTTGCTACCTCGTATATATACGTGATAATTTCTGTATCTAAAGTGGTGATCTGGCTCTTTGATGAAGTTCCATCCCCTAGCCATAAACCCATAAGGTAGGGATCAATGTCAGTGTGGTGCTCCGGATACGTCACCCCCATCCGATATCCCTTCAGATGTGACCGTATATAATATGGAAGTTTTAGATAGTCGGTAATGGGGATTTCTGTGATAATATCATTTTTGTATTGTTGCGCGTATTTACGAGCTTCTTCCATGGATGGGAAAGACTTATACTTGTAAGAAAATGACTTCGTATCAAAGAGCATCGTTTTATATCCTGTAGTACCATTCTTATTTGGAATTTTAATGATTTTTCCATTTGCACTTATCTTTAAACATAAAATATGTGCCGAGTTTACCATGTACTTGTCGCCCTTAACAGGAACCACATCAAATAGGTCTTCCTCGGCGCAACTGAGCGAAAGGACACGGCGTGGAGTAGAATCATCCCCCATGAGCATGTCGCCCACGCAAATATCGCGAGCCATCTTGATAGTGCTGTCGTACATGAGAATGGGTGTGTCCTTGCCGAACTTCCCACAGTAAGATGCGCTGTCTTTGGTGGCCATGGCGCTTGCTTTGCTCGCTTAATAAAAGATTGAGGATTGTCTTTATATCCAAAACGGTTAGGGGAGGCCGAAGGGGCTGAGACGCTTTTCATCGCTATCTGATAAATATTGGTTGTGGTAGTCTTATGTGTGATCCCCATAAGTGGTAAAGTTGGAATTCATCGGATCGTAGCCAGGCAACCATTCTTTTGCGAAATCCGATTCATTAGGCCCCGGTCCAGTTCCTTCCCACGGGTTTCCGAACGGGTCTAGAGTATAACTATCTATCGGCTTTATCTTGGTTACATATGTGTTTGTAAGCTTTACTAGGTCGACGGCCTTTTCACAAGGCTTAGACGGCTCAACCAGCTTAACCGGCTCGCACGGCTCAGAAGACTCAAACGGCTCAACCAGCTTAACCGGCTCGCACGGCTCAGAAGACTCAAACGGCTCAATAGGATCCACGGGTGGCTTGCTCAAAGTCGCGATGATGTTATCTATGTCCGCTGCATCGTGCTCGAATATGATCTGCGATACCTCTGCAGGCGTCCAAGCGTACTCATCGAAGGCATCGATTAAGTCGCGTTGGTCCTCTGTAAGCTTGCAGTCGCATATGGATTGGATCATATCCGTAATGTCCGAATTGCTGCACTTTGTGAAGTGCACAAGCGCATCGATGCGCCCTGGCCGTATAAGAGCACGATCAAGCTTTTCGGGATGGTTCGTAGTGATCACCAAAATGCGCCCTGGCGTCTCAAGAATGCCGTCCATTAAGTTTAAGAGCACGGATAGCGTCAAGCGCTGAGGCTCTTCGCGAGCACTCTCGTCAGCAAGGGGCCGAGCTCTTGTTTTCGTCGCGTCCGGGTCGGTATCCGGGTCTGCTTCGGCTTGGTCCCGGATTGCCGCCAAGGCCCGGATGTGCTTCAAGAACATCTCTTGCTCTTTCGCATTCTGGGGAAGGCCCAAAGTCACGACGTTATCGATTGCACTCAGAATATTCGGAAGGGCAAGAACGTCCGTAGGTTTCATATCGGCTTGCCCGGCTTTTTGGCCCTCGGGCTTGTCTCTGCGAAGTACGATATCTGTCAGGCAATCAATGTCTTCTATAACAATGATGACCTGATCGATCGCGAGCTGATAGACCGCATTTACACCATTTGATATCACATGCACGCACCCCGAGTAAAAGAGGTTCGTCAATTGTGACACCGTGGTATGCTTAGTGAGCTTGATGTTCATTATGTGCCGATTTGCATCTTTCGCAATGCCCTTAATGAAGCTACTTTTACCTGTGCCCGGATTTCCGTGTAGCAAAATCCCCATAGTATACGGCACGCCCTTCTCTTCGTACCATTTGCGATTCTCCGTAAAGAAGCGGACCCGGCGGCGCACCTTGGTCATGGCCTTGCCAAAGACGTGCTTCAGCGACTTATTGGTATGCAGATTGTACATAGAGAACATCAAGTGCTGCGCCGACTTGGAGAGATCTGTCTTGCCATCCACGGTCGTATAAGGCGATTGAATGAACTCATCGAAGTAAAAGAGCGCGCGCCCCAGCTGGTTGTTGCGCAAGACGCGGTACTTGTTCTCGATCTCTGTTACAAAGTTTCGGATTTGGACTATGTCACGCTCATAGCTGAAGACCTCTATTACCATCTTGTCGACATCGTGTGCCAAAGGAATGCGACGGAACATGAAGCCCTCTCCGATAGGAATGTCGTCGGTCGTCTCGACGGTGAACATGCCACTCGGTAGGCGGCGGATGAACTTGGTTTGAGGTAGATCGCTCGCCAATGCTAGAACGGCATCGAACATGTCATCCATGGGCGAGGTTTGCGAATTCTCCTTCATGTTCCTCTCAAGAACCACCGATCCCTTCTTTCGCATATGCGATGGCCCATTGGCCATGTTCATGATCTCGTACAGCTTGTTGGTGCGGCTTCGGATTCGGCCGTGGATCCATGTCGTGATGAGCCCGCCAATGAACGGAAGGGCGCGCGACGCTACATCAAGGAGAATGAGGCCTTTGACGCCACCTGCCCCACCTGCGTTGCCATTGCCATCGCTTGCGCTCTTCCCGAGTGCGCTAAGTGCCATCATGGGCAGCATCTGCTGGAGGATCCCTTGGCCGCCCCCCGCGCCTTGCGCCACAATCGGCGTTGTGCTCCCTTTGGAAGCCATGGCCTCGATTGCTTTCTTTGCTCGCTTAACAAACGATGGAGACTTGTCTTTATATCCGAAAAGTCAATGGAGTATTACGTAGCTGCCAACGAAAACTACTTAAAGGGTAGCCGCTAAAAGAGTTTATCTACCATGCAGCCAGTTGGTGGCCAACGAATAGCGTATGCAATCCGTATGATCAGCATACAGGATCCGCAGAATGTCCACGAGTTCAACACGTTTATTGCTGCCCAAAAATTTGCTGGGAAAAATGGAAAGGTTCTCCATCATTCCACCGTCAAACGTTGTGTCGAGCAAGGAAAGGAGGCATATGGCTACCGATGGTCAATGGTATATCCCCCACCGCCGGAAAATGAAGACCGCATTGAAAATGTGGAAGAGACTTATGTATTCACCTTTCGTGAGTGTGTTGAACAAATTTTCGAGGGCGGTCGTGTGCGCGTGACCACAGAAAATCCGCGGCGCGTGAGCGTGTTTGATCTCATTCGCGTGGTAACAGGCGATGTAAATCCGCGCGGAGTGTATCAGCGCGTATGCGCGGAACATGAAGATGTACGAAAAACAGACATCTTCATGTTTCCGGGCCAAGGGCAACGCGAAACACCAGTTGTTGCAGCGGCGGACATAATGAAATGGGTCCTTTTGCTTCCTGGAAAGCGAGCACGCCTATTTCGCAAAAACGCGGCCGATATGCTCGTTCGCTTTCTTGCAGGGGACCAAACACTTCACGAAGAGATTGACCAACAGGCAGCACTACAAGCGGCACTGCCTGATCAGCATCCGATGCGAATTTTCTCAGAGGCCGTCTATGCCAATCCTAAAAGTCGCAAATACGTGATGAAAAGTCCACGCATGCAAGGAAAGCTAATCCACGAATTTTATAATAAAATGGTGGTGTATTTGCTTGAGTTCAAGTGTAATGACAAAACCTACGTGAAAATTGGATGGAGCGATGATCTGCGACAACGTATGGACAACCACTTCACAGAATACGTGAATTTTGAATTGCATACGGTGATTCAAGTTGACAAAGCACCTCGACTTGAAAAGACCTTCAAGGATCGTTATGCTCTATACAACGAACAAGTGACCATTAACGGAAAGACAAAGACGGAGCTGTTCTCAGGCATTAGCATAGAGCAGGCAGAGGAGTTTCTCGTTGAGCTGTTTCATGAGATCCGTTTGGACGTCGCGGACGATCGTCAAGTTGAGCTCGAAAAAATGAAAATGGAGCACGAACGATGGAAGATGGAGCACGAATTAAAAAACAAACAAATTGAGATTGAGTTTGAGATGAAAAAATTGGACATGGAGATGAAACGGTTGTCGTAAATGCGCGTGCGCGGAAGGTGTATCATTTTGGGACGCTAGTGTTATGCCATCGTGCGCGCAAAAGGCACTCATGGACGCCCAACTGCCCGCGGCATTTTTGAGCCCTTTGGTCCGTTGCCTTTAAAGTTTTGAGATTGCACCGTCCTTCAACATGCTTCTAGATACATATAGATTTAATTCTAGGGCATTCGGATTTTTGCGTGTGGAAGGACGGCCATGGACGCAAAAGGTGCCAACTGCCCGCTGCTATTTTGAGGCATAAGATCCATCGCTTATTTTATTTCACGCACGCAAAGGTGCTTTAAAACATTCTAAGAGCAAGTATGCGAAGTTTCGAAAAATTCTGAGACTATTGAAATTTCACGCGAGTGCAAGGACGGCCATGGATGCAAAAGGCGCTCATGGATGCCCAACCGCCCGTGGCTGTTTCAAGGCCTTGGATCCTATGCTTTTGAGATTTTAGGCATGCAGCGTCCTTCAACATGCTTCTAGCAACACTTAAATATAATTGTGAGGCATTCGGAATTTTTGCGCGCGAAAGGACGGTCATGGAAAGTTTTACACGTCATCCTCCTTCAGCGCCTCCTTCAGCGCCTCCTTCGGCGCCTTCTTCGGCTCCTTCTTCAGCTCCATATGGTCGTTGCAAGCCGAGATGTAAACATACATGACCTGCTTCGGCCCTTGCGGCTCGCGACAGGTGGGGCACGCAATGACTTTGTGCATGCACGTCGCACAACCGGAGATGTGGCCGCATGCCGTGTTCATGATGCACGCCTCTCTGTCGTCGCAGTACTGGCACCGGTTGGGGCCCATGTGCTTCGGCGCCTTGGCTTCGTCCGCGTAGATCTTCTCCATTTGCTCCTTGGTCCGGTTGGAGATGGCTGTCACTTGAAGGATTCCCCGCGCATTCATGACATCCGCGCGGACGCTCTCGTCGACCTTGTTGAAGAGACCGTCCTTGATGATGGCATCGACACCCTGCTCGTTGAGCAGCGTCTTGCGCTCGACGCCAGTGTAGTCAGCCGACACGAACGTCTCGTGGTTGCGGCCGCGCTTGCGAGAAGAGACGTAGTTCTCGGACGCCCATGCGTTCAGCGCCAGCCCGCTCATGCCGTCCAAACGAAGGGTGTTGGCCAAAAACATGATGGTGTCCTCTAGTTTGTTGTTGTCGAGCTCCCCGTTCAGAAGGTTGATGTAGTCATCGACGTGGTCCGCCTTGGCCGGCTCGTACCCCATGTAGACGGCCTGCGCCACCAAGAACTTGCCACCAAGGATGTGGATGTTGCATATGCCAAGAATGGGCTGATTGGTACGTTCCATCACGTACGTGTACGGCTGGAGGGTCTCCGCGATGAGGTCATCGTTGGCCGCCAGAGCGCCCTTGACGTACTCGGCGTCCACAAAAGCCGCCTCCGGAAGCTTGTTGATCTCCTCCGCCGCACGGACGAGCATCTTCATCATGTTGGGAGCTTGCGCGATGTTGCCCCGGTGCATCATGTCCAACGTGCTACGCGTGCGGGCAACAACTGCCTTGATCATCTCGGAAGACATAGTAAACGCAAGTGGGCCGGGCAGTCAACGCTGGTGCGACGGGCAGTCAACGCAACTTGGACGCGAAAAAAGGCAGCAATTGCGAATGGCTCCCTCCCGGCCGCGTGCACCGGGGATGAATTTTTTCGCAAGTAGGGCCAGGGTTTTACAAACGCTCGCGCGCTTTATGCACTTTATGCACACGAGCGCGCGCGAGGCTTTTTAGCCCTTAAAATAAATTTGTTCGCGACGACAAAAATGCTACATCCCTTGGGAACCTTCTAACACCACGCATGCGAAGTTTTGAGGCATTTTGACACGTCTCAAATTTCACGCGTGCGCACGGGACGGCTTTAGGTGCCAAAAGGCGCTTAAGTGCGCACCAACTGCCCGGGGCCGTTTTGAGGCCCTAGATCCATTGTCTTCTTCATTTCACGCACGCAGCGCCCTCTAAGAACCTTCTAACACCACGCATGCGAAG
>Ga0209230_10000400_pt1 | contig 17063 bp, 13 predicted proteins | sample LakOntMetagenome_FD_187467 | JGI IMG/M metagenome (GOLD analysis project Ga0209230, IMG submission 187467) | Freshwater and sediment microbial communities from Lake Ontario - Sta 18 epilimnion Metagenome (SPAdes) (version 2) | ecosystem: Environmental > Aquatic > Freshwater > Lentic | place... | reverse complement strand
GCCTCAATGAAGACGGCCTAAAAACTTAGGACTCGATAGACGGCCTAAAAACTTAGGACTCGATAGACGGCCTAAAAACTTAGGACTCGATAGACGGCCTAAAAACTTAGGACTCGATAGACGGCCTAAAAACTTAGGAATCTACGCCGCATAGGTAATCACCGGATACATGCCTAAGAAAGGAATACGCACACCAAACCCATGAACCGTAAAGCTCTCTCCAGGCTTTAGTTTGGCCTGCACTTCTGCAGCTGTAAAATGCAGCATAAGTGGGACATTGGCAATTCTATAAATACGCCCTTCTTTATCCGACACTAGATTGCTCATACTATTCCCTTTTCCATAAGACGTATTTGTATCCACAGTAATCTTTCTTTCAAAACGAGTGAATGCAAGTAGGCATATATAAAATACAATATACACAACCAGCACTATGATTACGTATTGGAAAAATCCTAATTCGTTCCAGAGTGTCTTATAGTTACTAAGATTATAGGCGGGCATCTATAATTATAGGTCTGATTTTATTTTTTGCCACTGCGCTTCCGCCCACCACCATACACTGCCTGCTCTTTTCTTACCGGCATTACACCCATCCATGGCTCAGGCACTGCTGCACGCACAGGCGTTCTCACACTAAAATAGGCCACAAATTTCTCTTTCATATCCCCAGACATAGGCCTCATTGTATTTTTAAAATATTTTAGAACTGCTTCCATGGCTGGATCACCCATCCGCACCAACTCTTTTAATAATACCTCACGGTAACCAACTGAGACAGAGACTCGCTTCGCCGCTGCCGCCTTATGCAAATCTATTACTTTTTCAAGAGGTCTCGCATTAAAATACTCTACAGCATACTTACCATCCGCATCTTTCTCAAGTAAATGAGCGCCCTTGGTAATTAAGTATTGAACAATATGTTTGTTACCACCTCTCATGGCATAGAAGATCGCATTGCGATTCAGAAGGTCCTTTGCGTTTATGGAAACGCCCACCTCTTCTAGCAGCCATTTAACGATATCCGTGTGACCACGAGCACATGCGACCATCAATGGGGTAGAGTTTAGCAGCCAATGTTCGCTATACGCGCCTTTAGGCAATTTCTTTAGTGCAGCCATATCACCCTTTTGCACTGCAACCAACCATTGAGGTATAGAAATCGGATGCCGTTGATTTGTTCCACCCAGTAAGCGTGATCGTGATGCTCGTGGAACAATTTTCGTAAAAATAGCTTGTTCTGTATTATAAACCATATACTCATTACCCGTTTGCATGAAACGTCCGATTTTTAAATGTTTAAGCTCTGCATTCGATCGTTCATCTTTAAGAGCCACAACACTATCATAACCATTGCGTAAAAGAGTATGGTATAACATATCAACGGATAAAGATCCGTATGTATCATAAAATATATCTCTTTCTTCATGAGATGTTAAGTTTAAAGGGATGCCTAATAATACATCAGCTTCCAAGATAATACCATGTTCATGAGCTTTAGCTTCTGTTTCTTTAGGCGTTTTTGCGAAATAGATACCTGCGCCAAACATACCCGCCGTACCTGCTAAAAACCAGAATTCATTACTCGGTGTATTCCTAATAATCGTAGCGGTTTCTTGATTGGTCTGATGATATCCTTTAATCACGTTTGTTCTCCAACGCGCCTCAATATCTTTCTTTGTTTCAAAGAATTTACCAATATCGCCTTTTCCATATACTTTAATTAAATCTTCTATGGTAAAGCCATCTTTTAACACCGAGATGCTAACCGAATAATCAATACGTGCCTTACCAATCGTTGTTTTCTGTTTTAATAAAGAAGGGGTAGTGGTTGTAAAAAATTTAATGGCTTCTATATTTTGAAATAAAATAGCATAGGCCATCGGTGTTAAACCAAATTTATCCACGGAATTAACCATTTTAATGTAGTCATCCCTATGTAATTTCCATTCATCCGATATCTCTTTCATTGAACGTTTTATAATTGCCATACGATGGACAGGATAAGCTGCATCTAAAAACTTTGCAATATCCGCCCCAAATACGGTTTCTTTACCAATAATATCCAAGAAAGGATCGTCTTGTTTTTTTATAGCAATCGGTTTAAATTTATAATAGGTATCTAAAAATTGTTTAACCAATTGTGCATTACGCCATAAAGTTATTTGAAATAAATGTTTATTAACACTTTCATATTCTTTTACGTTGGATAGATCATTTATTATTTCAACAAATTTAGAGTCGTTCTTTAATGGAAGATGCTTTGCAATATATTTCAACAGTTTAACATTTTGTTGATCCATAAAGTATTTAATAAAATCTACAAGGGTTTCAATATAACTAATAAGGGGAACGTTCGTCTGTAAATAAGTAGTTAGATCATTGTCTGTAAAGTTAAGATCGGTTCTTACATTAAAAACGTTATCAAATTCCTTTTTATCCCAAGGTTCAATAATCGCATGCTTTGGTGATAAAACAATCACCGACATTAATTTTTCTAAAACTGCTTCTTGATATTCAGGTAGAACCTTTTTTACTAAACTTAAATAACTGAATACACCATCGTCTTTTATTTTACCATTTACACTATATTCTTTGATCCAACAATCAAGAATCTCCAAAAATGTAGAATAATCCGCAAATCGCGGAATTTCCCTTATAAATTCAGGATAGTGTATATAATGCATGGTTGTGCATATAAATGGTGTATAATCTTCCTTTTTTCTTTCCGGATGGTCCTTAATAGAATATATTGAAATATTAATAAATGTTTGAGCTTTCTGTTTATAGGGTGTATCTTTCTCATAATACTTATCTATTTGGTCTTCCGTAAAGCCTTCTAATGTTGGATTAAGACGTGCAATCGCTTCAATTGCTTCATGCGTTTTATAATTTTCCTTACTCAAAATGAGCGGTATATACACATTTGTGCATTTTTTTTCAATTAAATGAACGATTGTTTCATCCCTGGTCTTAGCGGCCGTCACCAATTTTCCATAGGTAGCTAGAAACGTTTCATATGCATTATCCGCCTCACATAACGTCTTAATATCGTCTTGAAACTCACTCATTAACGTCTTCTTTTTAGGTGCGCCGCCCCGTCTATTGAATACCATATCTTCTATAACCTTGGTATATTTAAAAAATTAAAATACTTACTTTTTTCCGCTGCGCTTCCGGCCACCACCATACGCTGCCTGTTCTTTTCTGAGTGGCGGCATTACACCCATCCATGGCTCAGGCATCGCTGGGCGCGTAGGCACTCTCACATGCGCTCTCACACTAAAATAGGCTACGAATTTATCTTTTATGTCATCCGTCATAGGACGCATCGTGTTTCTATAAAAGCGCAATACTGCTTCCATGGCTGGATCACCCATCCGCACCAACTCTTTTAATAATACCTCTCGGTAACCAACTGGGACAGAGACTCGCTTTGCCACATGCAAATCTATTGCTTTCTCCAGAGGTCGCACATTAAAGTATTCCACCGCATACTTACCATTCGTATCTTTCTCCAGTAAATGCGCGCCCTTGGTAATTAAATAGTGCACAATTTCTTTTTTACCACCTCTCATAGCGTAAAAGATCGCATTGCGATTTACAAGGTCCTTTGCGTTTATGGCCGCACCCGCTCCCGCCTCTTCCAGCAGCCATTTAACGATATCCATGTGACCCCGAGCACAAGCGACCATCAATGGGGTAGAGTTTAGCAACCAATGCGCGTGATAAGCTGTCTTTGGCAATTTCTTTAGTGCGCCCAGGTCACCCTTTTGCACTGGAACCAACCAAGGAGGTAGAGAAACGGCACCACTATGTTTTGTTCCACCCATTTGCGCACTTCTAGGCGGGCGTGGGACAACTCTCGTAAAAAGTGCTTGCTCTGTATTATAGACCATATACTCATTACCCGTTTGCATGAAACGTCCAATACGTGCCTCTCTTAGTTCATTGCTGAGGCGAGTATCTCTAATTGCCACAACACTGTCATAACCATTTATTTGCAGGGCATGGTATAACATATCCACATCTAAATGAGGATACTTGGTTACAAATGCATCTCTTTCGGAATGTGAGGTAATATTTAATGGGTTGCCTAATAATAAATCCGCTTCTAAAATAACACCATGCTGGTGAGCTTTGCGCTGAGTTTCATGAGGTGTTCTCGCAAAATAAATACCGGGACCAAACATACCCGTCGAACCAGCTAAAAACCAAAATTCATTACTGGGTGTATGTTCAATAACCTCAGCGACTTCTGGATTTGTTTGATGGTATCCTTTAATAATATTCGTTTTCCAACGCGCCTGAATATCTTTCTTCGTTTCAAAGAATTTACCAATGTCATCGTTCGCATATACTTTAATTAAATCTTCAATGGTAAAACCATCTTTTAATACAGAGATGCTAATGGAATAATCAATCTTCTTTTTACCGACTTTTTGTAATTTTTGAAATGAGGGTGATGTACTCGTAAAGAATTTAATGGCTTCTATATTTTGAAACAATATAGCATAAGCAATAGGTGTTAAACCGAAATGATCCAATGTATTAATCATTTTTCCATACGCTTCTCTATTTGATTCCCACTCATCCTGTAAAGTTTTTCTTGAACGGTTAATAATTGCCATACGATGAAGAGGAAACAATTTATCTACGAAATTTTTAGCATCTTCACCAATCGCCGTCTCTTTGCTCATAATATCTAAAAAAGCATCATTCTTTTTTCGAATGGGTGTTAATTTATAATAGGTGTTTATAAATTGTTTAACCAATCTTGCATCGTTCCATAACTTCTTTGTAAATAAATCAATATAAAAAGCTTGAAATACTTCTAAACGAGAAACATCATTTACTATTTCAACGAATCTAGAATCACTTTTTAATGGAAAATGTTTTGCAAGATGTTGCAGCATTTTAACGTTTTGTTGATCCATTAAATACCGAATGAGATGCGCTATGCTTTCAATATAACTAATAATTTCTCCTTGATCCGATAAATATTCACTATCCGATTGATATTCTCCTTGTGGTTCTATATTAAAAATATTATTGTGTTCTTTCTCGCCCCAAGGTTCTAAAAGCTCATACTTTGGCGTTAAGATAATCATAGAGAGCAAACTTTCTAGAACGTGTTCTTGATATTTGGGTAGCACATCTGGCACAATGCTCAAATAACTTTTCGTAGAATTATCCAAAATCTTACCATTTGAACTATATTCCTTGATCCAACAATTAAAAATATCTAAGAATGTGGTAAAATCTGCGAATTGATAAATGGATTCCTCTACTGCTTTACTATAATGCATTGCGGTGCATATAAATTCTGTATAATCTTCTTTCTTTCTTTCCGGGTAATCCTTGACAGAGTTTATCGCTATACTTATATAATAGCGCGCTCTATCGTGCTTAGGTGCAAAGAATGACTTTTTTTGGTCTTCTATAAAACCATCTAACCGTTGATTCAGACGTGCAATCGCTTCAACTACGGGAGGTTTTAGATAAATCTCCTTGTTCAATAATAGCGGCACATACACTTTGGTGCATTTATGTTCAATTAAATGAAGAATTGTTTCCTCCCGTGTTTTTGCAGAGGAAATCAATTTTCCATAGGAATTTAAAAAGCTTTCGTATGCATTTGCGGATTCACAGATTGCTTTCATTTTAACATCGTTTTCAAGCTTGCTATTTCCACTAGGTGTAGCCGTGGCAGAGGCTGATGCGGTAGCTACTCTAGCAGATGACCGAGTTACTCTAGTTGTCATTTTAAACTATAATATTAATAGATTTTAAAAAATAACTTATTGCTTCTTTTTGCTGCCACTACCACCATAGGCTGCCTGTTCTTTTCTTTGCGGCATTGCACCCATCCATGGCTCAGACACGGTCGGTGCCGCTGCACGCACAGGCACCTGCGTTGCCATTTTATGACTAAAATAGGTGACAAATTTCTCTTTCATATCCACAGACATAGGACGCATCGTATTTTTATAAAAGCGTAATACTGCTTCCATCGCTGGATCACCCATACGAATCAGCTCTTTTAATAATACCTCACGGTAACCGACCGAGACAGAGACTCTCTTTGTTGCTGCTAAATCTATTTCTCTCTCCAAACCATATGTATTAAAATACTCTATAGCATACTTACCATTCGCATCTTTCTCAAGTAAATGGGCTCCCTTAGTAATTAAATATTGAACGATATGTTTGTTACCACCTCTCATAGCGTAAAAGATCGCATTGCGATTCATACTATCTTTGGCATTTATGGCCACACCCACCTCCTCCAGCAACCATTTAACGATATCCATATGACCCCGAGCACATGCTACCATCAATGGGGTAGAATTTAGCAACCAATGTGCGTGATAAGCTGTCGTAGGTAGTTTCTTTAGTGCAGCCATATCACCCTTTTGCACTGGAACCAACCAAGGAGGTAGAGAAACGACACCGCTATGTTTTGTTCCCCCCATCCGCGCGCCGCCGACTGGGCGCGGCACCACTCTCGTAAAAAGCGCCTGTTCTGTATTATAAACCATATACTCATTTCCAGATTGCATAAAACGTCCTGCGCGCGCTCTACGTAGTTCCGCATTAGAACGTTCATCTTTAATGGCGACCACACTATCGTATCCATTGCTTAGAAGAGCATGATATAACAGATCAACTGGTAATCTGCCATATTTGTCCGCAAATACACCACGTTCTGAATGGCTTCTTATATTTAACGGGTTACCTAACAATACATCTGCTTCTAAAATAATCCCATGTTGATGGGCTTTAAAATCAGTTTCTTCAGGGGTTCTTGCAAAATAAATACCCGCCCCATACATTCCATCTGAACCAGCTAAAAACCAAAATTCGTTACTGGGTGTATGTTCAATAATAGAAGCAATGGTTTGACTTGTTTGATGATACCCTTTAATTACATTCGTCTTCCAACGCGCCTCAACTTCTTTCTTCGTTTCAAAATATCTACCAATTTCGTGTTGTCCATATACTTTAATTAAATCTTCAATGGTAAAACCATCTTTTAATACAGAGATGCTAACAGAATAATCTATGCGTGTTTTACCAATACTCTGAGCCTGTTTTGCGAAAGAAGGAGTTGTGGATGTAAAAAATTTAATGGCTTCTATATTTTGAAACAAAATCGCGTAGGCAAGGGGTGTTAAACCAAATTTATCCACTGAATTAATCTGTGTAATATACGCATCTCTGTATAATAGCCACTCTCTTTTTATTTCTGCCATTGAACGTTTTACAATTGCCATACGATGGAGTGGATACGCTTCATCTAAAAACGGTCTAACGTCCGCACCAAAGGCTTTTTCTTTATTCGCCATAGTTATAAAAGGGTCTTGTTCTACTATACGACGTCTATCTTCAAAAATATAATAGGTATCTAAAAATTGCTTTACAGATTTAGCATCCTCCCACATCTGTCGTGTAAATAAATCTTTATTAAAGCCGCTATAATACTGAACACTTGATATGTCTCTAATTATTTCAACGAATCTTGAATTTCCCTTTAATGGAAAATGTTTCGCAATATACCTTAACATCTTCACGTTATTTTTTACAACAAAACGACATATTAGAGTCATAATGCTGTCTATATAACTAATCATCTCCCCATTACGATATAAATATGTTTGCATATCCGTATATGGTATATATGGAACGACATTAAATGTATTATCAAAACTTTTTACGCCCCAAGGTTTATCAATGGCATGTTTTGGTGATAAAACAACCACATCCATTAATTTTTCTAAAGCCGCTTCTTGATATTCAGGTAAAACATCTTTCACTAAACTCAAATAACTTTTATAACTATAATCCTCTATTTTTCCATTTACACTATATTCTTTAATCCAACAGTTAAGAATTTCTAAAAATGTTGTAAAACGCGCAAATCTATATATATCATTTTTAATATATGGATTATAATGCATTGTGGTGCATATAAACTCCGTATAATCTTCTTTTTTTCTCTCCGGATGATTCTTGATAGAAGCGAGAGGAATATCAATAAACCCAAGGGTCGTATGTTGTCGGGTGCGCATTGTATTTTCAAAATATTCATTTTTTTGTCCTTCATCAAAGCCATCTAATTTTGGATTGAGACGTGCGATGGCTTCAATCACATTGTCTGTTTTATATTTTGGCTTACTTAATATGAGCGGTATATATACCTTCTCACATCTATGCTCTATCAAATGCATGATCGTTTCATCTCTGGTTTTGGTAGCATCCACTAATTTACCATAGGTAGCTAGAAACGTTTCATATGCATTATCCGCTTCACATAACGTCTGAACATCATTTTGAAATTGACTCTTTAAAGTGACCCTGGGCGCACCGCCTCTATTTAGAACCATATCTTCTATAATAGCACATTATTTTACTTATCTAACTATACAGATTCGTATTTGTCGTACCCGATTTCGGTTGAAGTTCCTTGTATTTTTTCATGATTTCAGAGGGTATATGACGATATTTAAATAGAAATTGTTGAAAATCTGAAGTTGTTAGTTGATAGTACTGTATTTTATCATAAAATGCCTCTATAATACCCTCATCTTTATAATAAAACCTCAACATTTCTTTAATCTGTTCTTCTTTAATATATTCAAATTCCACATCCATATCCATTCGCCCACTGCGTAGAATTGCCGTATCCAAAACCTCCTTACGATTGGTCGTAATACAGACAATAATCCCCTCATTCCGACACAGACCATCTAAACAGTTGAGAATACCACTCATGGTAATACTATTCTTACTGGAATCGTGCTGTTTTCTATCATCGCTAAACAAGCTATCAATATCCTCTAGCACCAACACCCTACAATTATCAAGTCGAGCCATGCCGTTAATTGCCTTAGTAAATTTAATATCGTCCATGCATCGTGTAAAAGGCAAAATCCCAATATCGCTATTAATCAAGGATGCTATACAGTGAATGGTTGAAGTCTTACCAGACCCAGGGACACCGCTCAACAACAAATTACATTTATATGGGATACCATAGTCCTCATATTCCGCCCGTGCTTCGTCTTTAATAAAATAGTTAATATAATCAAAAATCTTCTGTTTAACATTGGCAGGCAGAAACAAGGTATCCGTATTACGTTTTTTTGCAATATTAATCAACTCCCATTCTGGATAATTCACCGATGCATCGTAAATATATTTTCGGATCGTCGTATCCATGTTATTGCCCTCCCGATTTAGCAAATCTTCTACCGTTTTCTTAGCTTCTTCTACAAATTTTAGCAAAGCATCTTCATTCGCAGATTCCAAAATGACCTCATGCATCAAATCCTTTTTATTACACAGCATAACCCTATCTTTTACATATTGGATCGTCAAAGAAATCTGCACGTCGTGAAAAGGCACATCATATACCCCATTGGATAGACATACCACTTTTATCTTATTCTTATCTCTGCACTGCATATAGTCCCAATTTGGAAGGGTAACATCGTAAAGATAATTTACATTCAAGAACTGCGACGAATCTTTAATTAGATTATAGGCATAAATACTAACATATCGTGCTAGCGCATTGGTAGAGAGCAGAGTGATTTTCATGTTTATTCCATTACCACTATAACAGCCTTTCGCTTTAAACCATTGAACATTTAAAATAAAATATAAGCCTAACATAAGTAAATAAGCGAATGAATCCACAATGGAGTCGTGCAATTATGTGGATTGCAGCCTCTACTTATGCCACAGTCGCCATGTTATATACCTATAGCATAATTACTACCGCCTTAGATGAACCGTTTAGCCATACATTAAATTATCTAGTGTTAGTGATCGGTTTTGTCATCTTAGCTGGCGCTACATACAAAAAAGCCGCACAAGTGCAACATAACCCCAATAAGATGGAAAGCCCTAAATTCCTATTCAACCCAACGTTACAAATTGGCTGGGGACTGGTAGCTATTCATTTCGTAGGTCTCTGCATATTACTGCCCAATAAGACCCTAAAGCACCTATTTTACTTACCACTTGGTGTCATAGCATATGCCCTCTTAGCCGCTGGTAAATACCTAGGTGTCTATGTGCTGATGGTCTTCTATATATTTAGTATGGTGATTCAAGTTCCCCATTCTACATATTATTGGATAGCATTTATCACCAAATTATTAACCACCATTTACATGGGCACCTTTGCCTATATGTATCCCACTTGGCAACTACAAGGCTCTGCTACATTGTTATAGCTGCAAACTTAAAGAAATTCCTCCTTATACATAAAATGCTCTTATTAATCAGCCCCAATTATTTTACAGTCAATCTGCAAGCTCTGGCGACAAACGTATTTATGAATATGAATACGCAAGATGAAACGATTCAAGAAAAAGCGCTATATGAACATCGTCAGCTGATAAGAACCTTAGAATCATATAATATCAAGTATATCCTCTATGAAAATTATAATGTAGAAACACCAGATGCCGTCTTTGCCAATAATTGGCTATCGGTACACTCAGATTTAAAGAAACTCTTTATCTATCCGATGTATTTACAAAATAGAAAACAAGAAGTGCGTTTTGATATCATAATGGATATACTTGAGCGCTATCCATCTATGGAAATATGTGATCTACGTGCCTCTAAAGAAATTCTGGAGGGCACAGGTTCAATGGTATTTGATCATTCCACAAATACGATTTACGCCGCCGTATCTCAACGCACAAATGAGCGACTTGTAAAACACGTGGCAGACTCTATTCGCTATAAGCTGGTAACATTCTATACTGAATATCACAATAAACCCGTGTATCATACAAACGTCATGATGGCCATTGGAAAATCGTGGGCAGTTATTTGCACTCAGGTCATAGATATGGACGACCTCCCTGATGTCTTAAAACACCTTAGCGCTACAGGCAAGCAGCTGATTGTGATTAGCGTTTCTCAAATGGAAGCCTATTGTGGAAATATATTAGAGATATACGACGCGGAAGGCATACCCTATACCATTATGTCTTCCCGTGCCAAGAAAGCCTTTCACCCAGCCCAATTAGAACGCTTAGGCAATATCATAGAGGTGCCATTGGATACCATTGAAACCTATGGTGGGGGTGGTGTGCGATGCTGTTTAACCGAAATAGAATAAAAAATTGATGCCCTTTCCCATCCAATTGCATACCCTCACCTGCCGCTGCTCTCACGTCCCCAGCCGCCTACCACCATGCACCATTGTATTCAAGACGTGGATGCGATTAGTGAGAAGTTTGATCGGATTATTCATAACAATGCTTTCTTTAACGAGAAGGTAGAGGCCAATGAAACCGTACATTATGAGACCTTCTTGAGAGAGCTCCTTTCTTTTTCCAACACTTCTAAGGCAATCACTCTTAAAAAGCGCTACGATATCTATAAGAAGAACTCCACCGTAATTCAATTCGCGCGCCGTCTTGAGAAAGAGGGCAAACTCACCTCCGAAGAGGTAAAGCGTGTGCAAGAGCTCATGTGCCTTAAAAAAGTAAAGAGTCACTCTGGTGTGCTAGTGGTCACCATTTTTACCAGTGGCAACCCAACTTATATCAACGAATCTGGTAAAACCGTATCCCAAACCTTCTCGTGCAAATGGGATTGTCATTATTGCCCCAATGAACCCGGGCAGCCACGGAGCTATCTCAAGGGGGAGCCAGGAGTGCTGCGTGCCAATACTCATCAATTTGACTGTTGTGACCAGATGTGGAGCCGTATGAAAACTCTCTATGACAACGGGCATCCGATTGATAAACTAGAGATTCTGGTGCTGGGAGGCACATGGGAATCGTATCCTGCCCTCTACCAAGAACAATATATACGTGACATGTATTATGCGGCGAATACCTTCTGGAAAGAGGACGATATCCCGCGGCGGCCTAAGCTGACTCTGGACGAAGAGCGCGATATGAATCGTGATGCGAGTTGCAAGATTATCGGGCTAACGCTAGAGACGCGCCCCGATACCATTAACGTAGAACAGCTGCAGCGCGCGCGCCGATTTGGCTGCACTCGGATGCAGTTGGGCATTCAACATTTGGACGATGATGTGTTAGAAAAGATAAACCGTAAATGCAAGACCGTCCATACGGTTCAGGCCATTCAGCTATTGAAAGATTGGGGTTTCAAGGTAGATGGTCATTGGATGCCGAACCTACCCGGGGCTACGCCAGAGAAAGACCATGATATGTTTATGAACCGACTGCTAAAGCAATCCCAGCCGATCCAGACCATCGCCTCACCCATTACAGAGGTCACTGATTGGCAAATTTGGAGCATGGCCTGTCCCGAATTCCAACTAGATCAATGGAAGATTTACCCCTGTGAAGTGGTGCCCTTTACAAAGATTGAACAATGGTATAAGGCAGGTGAATTTATGCCCTATAATGAGGAGAAGATGACCGAGGTGCTGCTAGACACCAAACAGAATATGCTGCCATGGATTCGTCTCAATCGTATTATTCGCGATATTCCCATAGATTATATCATGGCGAGCGGCGATCAGCCCAATATGCGGCAAAATCTACAAATTGAGTTGAAGAAACGTGGCCACAAATGCGCGTGTATTCGCTGCCGCGAAGTTAAACTCAAAACCATTACCACCTTCGTCTATCGGGTGCGTGAATATAGCGCCTCCAATGGAACCGAATACTTTATTTCAGCCGAAGACGCGGAAGGTGGCACACTCTATGGGTTTCTACGATTGCGCCTACCCATGAACGAAGAATACATTCATATTGCGCATATTCGCGAACTACATGTCTATGGAAAACTACAGACCACTGCTGTAGGTGCAGCCGCATCCACCGGCGCCAGTGCCCAATCCTCGCAACACAAAGGCACAGGTAAGAAACTCATGTATATTGCCTATCAAATTGCGAAACTAAAAAAGAGAAATGAAATTCGGGTCATTGCTGGAGAAGGAACGAAGCGTTATTATGAGAAACTATGTTATTACGAGGGCACAGACGGTTATATGATTATGAAGATTTAGCCACTGCATTCAATTGCCTGCTGGTTGATAATCAGCAGTAGAGGAGGGCTTAGAGAGACTATAAAGCGGAGATTGTTTGTAGCCGGATATAGCATCCCCATCATAGCCACCAGTAGCTTTACCTCTTCCGCAGAGACAGTATATTCCCGCATGCTAATACCAGACTCTAGAGGGTTGCTCACATTAAAGCAATTTTTCATTTCAAACATTAGCTTATTAATCCACTCCCCACTCTCGTAAGAGGATTTGATAATAGCGGTATTTAGGTAGTTTTTTGTATAGCCTGGAACATTACCAGCGGCAGAGCACTGGTTCATCAGTGCAGTTTCTTGTTGAATATAGCGGCCAATTCGCTCACCAATGGTATGTAGAGTCTTCATACCTTCTAGGAAAATACGACGAGTGCCCTCAGGTGAAATCCCAGTATATACCTTTAGAGCGTCGGCCCAATAGATACCAACATCGGCCTCTTGAATACATGCCATACTGCACTTGGAGCAACAGCAGCACACAAGACAGCTCATCGCATAGCATGAATAGCTAACACACTTCGTTTGACCGGCGAAAGACTCCATTAGTTTGACGACATTCGCCTTAGGATTCCGAAGCATTGCCTTCTCAATCCTCTCGTAATACCGAAGAGAAGACGTCATGGCGATAGCGATACTTGAATAAGTAGTGGCGGCGGCGATACTTTAATAAGTAGTGGTGGGCGGTGGTGGAGGACAGATAATATGACGGTTATGAGTGATTTACTATCTAATAGTAGTCAGTTTCATTTTTTATTGTTATTGAGATAAGTGCAAGTTAGTCTGAGTAGTATGTTATTTCCTCAGCGCACTCTTCGTCAATAAGATTTCGCGGTGATGGTGCCGTCTCCAAGATGTAGCGCCTGGTATTATTTTTAATTGGCATAGGCTCAGTAAAAGGCATTTTATATACTTTCTGAATCTCTGTAGACAGTTCTACGAGTTCTTTAATTTTCTGCATCAACAATTCGTTCATCTCCTCCAATACAGCATTCTTCCCAAGAACCTCTACACGGGTCTTAAGAAGCATATCACTTGCTGCCTGCGTAAGGTTATATATGGGGGCACCCGTGAGGTTTATCATAGTGGTAAAGGTGAAACTATCTATTTTCTCCACTGTCATTTTTTATTTATATCTACGAGAATGAATGTATCTTTTGGAATAATTTTATAGCCACTCATTCTAATTCTAAAATTCGTAATTCCATTGTTATACATATAGAGGGGCGGCACCAATGCATGCGATTTATTTCCACGATAGGCATACAGCTTCTTCTCCGTTGAATCAAACATCAATATATTCAGTAATGATTCGGGTAGGATATATTCAAGCGTTTTACGTATAGATTTTTCAAAATCCACATGCTTTTCTCTTTTATGAATGCTCAGCCACAAGGAAAAGAATAACTCGCTATCGGTCGTGCCTTGAATCTGATTTTCATATTTAGCTAATAATTTACTACGAGCATCCGATTTAAACCGTATCATCCCATTATGCATACAAATATATCTCCGATCAAATATAAAAGGGTGTATATTATTCATGACCACTGAATCCGCCCGACGATCCATTGGAATACGCGTATGGTAAAACAATAAATGGGTATCGGCGCGCGCATGGAGTATCTCATTCTCATTATCCAAACAGCCAGGGCTGGGAATAAATTCTTGATGATAGCGACGACCGTTCTCACCCACTTCCACTATACCCGAAGAGAGTATCCCCTTTGAACAATATTTCTTATACCCCAGCATACTGGCTTCCATCCATTGCGGTAAAACTGAAAAATTATTCCATAAAACAAATAGGCGACACATATATCTTAATTTACACGGCGGATTTTTTCATACGAATGGCCAACGCTATATTTGTCCAACCACCTAAAATAATGGTAGCCGCAAGAGCCATATGGACATAATACCAAGTCATCCAATCCACATACTTGCGGCCATAGAATGCCCATAGCACCTGAAACAGGATTACCATCGCTAAAACACGCCCCACTATGTGGTGTATTTTCTTAATATTTGATTTTTTCTGTTCATTTTTATCCTTAGGATATTTACTACCCATATAGATGGCCAGAGATATAGCTACAAGAAACAAGGCAACGCCGGTCAGTTGGAAGCCCACATGAAACTTCCGCCAAGAAGGCCCAATAGACTCACGGAAGATGGCGATCATGGCACCGATGGGAAAGATAAATATAAATATAGTAAATTGTAAGAGACCATGGAGTTCGTATAGATTCATTCGCTTTATCTACTATTACACAATATAAATGCTACACATGGCCGTGATACAATGACTTGGCATTCTTTGGAAAGAATACACTTGAAATTCTTATCCCCTTCAAACAGGGTCATAAAGTTATCCAATGACTTTTGTTTAATCGTAATGCCAATCTGTTTCAGATACGCCTTCCAAACACTCTTCCCAAAGGCAAGCTCTGGAAGCGTCAGCGTCAGTGTTTGAGTAACGGCGTCATCCCCTATCTCATACACGGTTCGTTCCATTAAATTATTTACCACATGTGCTTTATACAATTCGTTCTCTTGCATGACATTGGCCAGCTGAAAGAGTGCCCCAGTCATACGTTCATCCCATTCCTCTAAGGCCGGTCGCACTTTGTCCCGAATCTGCCCTCTTTGACTCCACTTTGGCGTGCTATCTTTCAAATATGGAATACCAATTCGCCGCGCTTCTTCATAGATGACTGCTTTGCTGACATCCAACAACGGCCTACCAAACGTAACGCCATCTACTGTCTGAATATCACACATTCCCTTTAAATTTTCGTATTTATGTTGATGGCACAGATTGGTCAAGATATTCTCAAAGCAATCGTCCTGATTGTGCCCTAGAATAACCACCGATCGCGTAATCGTTCTATAACATTCAAAGCGCACATTACGAGTATATAGTTCATAAATACCTCGCATTTCCTGTTCCATACACGGCTTTCGTTGAATTTCTCTCAAATCCCGAATAAAGAGTGGAATACCAAGGTAGCGACACCATTCTTTTACAAAATTTCTTTCTAAATCATCCCGATTACAGTAGTTAATATGCAGCGCTACCATAGGTATTTCCAACCGATGTAGGATGTAGCTACATAGCATGGAATCTACACCGCCAGAGAGGGAGATGAGGACACGACCACACCCTTGTTTCTTCAAAAAATGAGAGAAGACCGATTCCAAGAGGGGGCTGCCTCCCTCTGGTGCATTCTCTGGAAAATAATCTAGAATCTTCTGAAATGGCACCAACTTTTTAAAACGTCCATCCCTGTCCCCCACATGATAAGAGAGAAATGCAATTTGATTCATAGGCATACGCTGATAGGATGCCGCAATAAACTTTCTAAGATAAGTAACATCTTCATCTGTCCCCATCGCAGCCTGTAGTTTTTCCCAGCCCTCTTTCAAAAGAGCACAGATATGTGTAGCGTTGGCAGAATGCCGAACAGGCAATCCCCAGAAACACCATTCCAGACAATTTAATGTATATTTTCCCTTCATAGACGTATGTATTTCTAAAGCTTTTTCTAAATGATAGAGTATAATATGCTGACTGGCACAATGCCGTTCAATATGCCGAATCAATTGGTCATGCACTATAAGAGCTGCTAACGGCCTCGCTGCACTCTCGCTCTCATGTTCATCCAATAAATCCCAATATGTCTCCCGAAGGTAGGTATCTATGACATCGGACTGCTGAAACCAATAGGAGGGGTGGGCCATCCAATCCAAGTAGAATGCGTCCATTTTTATAGAGTTAGTTGTAGCTACATAAATACAAATCAATTTTTACATTTAACACAAATATATAAAAAAATGAAACCATATACGTAGAATCCTATCGCTACACAAAACCTACTACTCTCGCCTCCCGCCTCTACAGGCTATCGCTACCGCTGCCCGCTACGCAAAATCTACTATTTCGCCGCTGCCCGCCACCGATATGTCGTCCGTTACCACCTTTGACGATAATGTGAATCGCTCGCACTGGGAGATCG
>Ga0209230_10000399_pt1 | contig 17074 bp, 17 predicted proteins | sample LakOntMetagenome_FD_187467 | JGI IMG/M metagenome (GOLD analysis project Ga0209230, IMG submission 187467) | Freshwater and sediment microbial communities from Lake Ontario - Sta 18 epilimnion Metagenome (SPAdes) (version 2) | ecosystem: Environmental > Aquatic > Freshwater > Lentic | place... | reverse complement strand
ATAAATATCCCTTTTTGTTTTTACTCCGATAGTTGCGATCATGCAGCTATTGGCTTGCTCGTCGTTCTCATCCGGTAGGACGATGGACACGTTGGCCGATAGGCCCTCGCTAAATCCTTCTCGCATGTAGACGAGGACGGATTCGCATTGAGATACATCAAGGACAAAGTCATCGTCAATTGCGAATTCGGCAGTTGAAAAGCCATCGCTATATTGCTTTGAGCCATATATGAATCCGATCATTGTATCTTTTGGAATCGCCGACATAGCTATAACTGCGCAACTGCTGTCGGCTCTTCGGATAAGCTTGAACGCACTCTGTGTGTTGTGCCACGAATTTATCGATAGATTAACAGCACAAGCATTCTTGAAGTTATTCTCTAAGAAATCCATCCGAGCCTACGCGGTAGCGGTTGTAGCCTCCTTTTCTTTAGGTTTGTCATTTTTTCGGCCTTTGGCAATAACAAAGATGCTTAAGATCACGGAAATGAGAATGCCAATGAGGATGATGGCAGACTTGATCCATGCCCAGATCGAGCAATCGCCGACGACCGTGCAATCAACATCGAATATATAAAAGAGCGCGACGGCTACGGATACAAGGAAGGATACAATCGACTTCCATGCGCCCGAAGTTAGCCCGACGGCGAAACTATTAAGCATTACCGAGATCGCTGCTCCTACCCCGACCACTTGTGCTTGAGTACTAGTGAACATCTAAAACAGCCACTCAAAAAAATTGAACCCCTTAAGTTCCAAAACGGATATAAAGACAAGAACGGAGTATAAGGTACCCACACCCGCTGCGGCAGAACAACCTCTGAACCATGGCATCCTCCGACGTAATCCGCCCCAAGGACATCAACGTGAACCTTCTGAAGTTCTCTGAGCCTAAGACGCTCTCCAACAATGGCAAGGCCGTGTATGTTTCCTACAATGGCGACAAGCTCACGATTCAGACGCCGATCATGCGCACCCCTTTCGGTGTGAATGACTGGAATGATGCCGATGCTGCCCAGGGCAACAAGAAGGCCCCTGATGCGCCCAAGCGCTATGATATGAACCTCGAGTTCTCGAACCTCGACACTGATGACAAAGCGAAGCAGATGTTTGACAAGTTCCAGGAGATCGAGACAGCTGTCAAGACTGCCGCGTTCAAGAACCGCATTGCTTGGCTGCGCGATGGTTACGATGATAACAAGACTGTTACTGATAAGCTGTTCACGCCGATCATCAAGTTCGACAAGGACAAGGATACCGGCAAGGTCGCCAACAAGTATCCTCCTTCGTTCAAGGTGAAGCTGCCGTTTGACAATGCGGCCGACGATTTCTCGTTTGATGCGACTGATATGACTGGCAATCAGCTGACTTTCAAGGATATCATGAAGAACCTGCGTGGTGGCCGTGTCAAGCTGATCATCCAAGTCACAGGCCTATGGTTTGCTGGTGGCCGCTATGGTGTTTCGTGGAAGGTGATCAGCGGTCGCTTCCAGGTTATGAACAAGTCTCGCTATGGCTTCCTTCCGGATTCCGATGATGAGGCGCCTGTTCAGAAGCACCTTGGCGGTTCCGATGATGATGATCTCGCTGCGGATGCGGCTGCTGCGGCTCGCAATGTGTCGCCGATCAAGAAGACTCTACTGGCCACTACTCTGAGCGATAGCGAGGATGAGGCTCCTCCGCCTCCTAAAAAGACGGCTAAGACTGTGGCGCCCCCGGTGCCTGTTCCCGAGCCCGAGGAGGAGTCTGAGGCCGAGGAGGCCGAGGAGGACGATGAGGCTGATGCGGAATCGGAGGCCGAGGAGTCTTCGGATGAGTCTGAGCCTTCTCCGCCTCCCCCTCCGCCGAAGAAGATCACTAAGAAGGCCGCAGCTGCCAAGAAGGCCTAGATGCATCCTAAATGGCATAAAACAAGTATGACATGATACAGAAAAATATAAAAGATAATAAAAACACCCCTTTTGGGGCGAGTGCGCCAAGATCATTAATAATTCCATTAGTAGCATCACCGCCTGCGTTGCTGCTTGCGCAGGCTATCAAAGAGTAAGCCGTGTTAACAATCATGTGAGTTTTTGGGAGCAAGAGGATCACGAAGGCAACTGTGCTTATAAAGATTGCTCGAAACTTACGACCTTGTTTTTTGGGATCCGATTGTGTCGTGGGAGTTGCAAGAGCCGGAGGGGCCATGGGCAATAGGGGCACAAGAGGACTATATGAGGTCATTTGGCTTTATCTTAGCTCAAGATAACATTGGCCAGGGTTGAAAATGATGTAGTCATGATTGTTTGCAATGGCCTCGGACTCTACCAATAGATCCACGGATCGTATGGGAAGCGATTCGCCCATGTCGTAAACGGCAGATGGTAATGTCACACCGACGATTCGGGAGTTCGGTGTAGCCCATTGCCAAAGAATGCGTTGGGAACGCACGATTTCACTAAAGTTGCCATTCGTATAACCCCCGGATCGATAAAGAACTCGTAATGTGAATGCCGTGGGCTGTGATCCTTCAGGCAATAATTTTGGAAATCGGACAAACATGGACAAAATAACATTACTAAAGTCAATGAATTGGGCATAGTACTCGCTTCCTCCCGTGTTATCTTCAGGAAGAAACTTGACTGTTCCACCTACCCATTTGAGTCCTGCTTGTGTGACCGGTGAGTCTATACGAGGTTCAAAACGCATACGTGCAAATGCTCGCAGGGCTCGCTCTACGCTTTGCCTGTTTTTATTTTTCAAAGACGCGTACTTGGTTAAACAAGATACCGTTAAATGTTGTGGCCCCGGCGATCGTGTAAGCACCCATGTCCCCAAAGACCATCCAGTCGCCGACCTCTGCGCGCGGGAGCATGATGTCTCTTGCGACCGTATCGAGTCCATCGCAACTTGCGCCCACGATCGTTGTGGGAAGCTCGGATCCTGTCGCAATTTCTCCAGTGTCCGCCTTGAGAACAATCGGGGGCTCAATCACCGCATGGTCAAAGAGCACGCAATTGAAGGATCCATAGAGCCCGTCTGTGATCCAATATTGGCGCTTAGCATCGACCTCGCGCATTCCGATCACTTGGACCACGAATGCGGCGCTGTGTTCTGCAAAGAGACGCCCCGGCTCTGCTATAACTTCAAGGCCGTCTACGCCGTCAAGGCCGCTGAAGTGTTCGTCGATAGCCGAGTTTACACTAGGTGCCATGGCTTCGAGCGTGGATAGACTGAAGCCCCCGCCAATATCGAGTACATGCGGCGAGTGACCAAGCTCTTTGGCAAGATTGAATGCTTCCGATGCCGAGGCAATGGCTTGCGAAAAGGCCGATGGTGTGCATGCGCCAGATCCAACATGGAAGCTAATGCCGGCGCAATTCATATTACGCTCTTTCATGTGTGCAAGCATCCGGTGCCATTCGGGCTTGGTTGCTCCGAACTTATTGCTCAACACGCATTTGGCATTGGGATCGTTTGCGAATATACGGAGCAGCACCGACATATGGCCTTCCGTGCAGGCATTTGCGATCTTGTCGATTTCGTAATAGGTGTCAAGAGTGGTGAAAGAGACACCGCATGCTTGAGCATAGAGCAGATCTTTGACGCGTTTACAAGGATTTGCATAGATGATGTTGCTTGCGGGGACATTGAGGGCTAGAACGCGTTGGATTTCACTGGGACTCGCGCAATCGAAGCGAGCACCGAGACTCCCAAGGCTAGACAAGAGAGCATGTTCGTTATTACATTTTACGGCATAGTAAGGTGTTATTTTGGGAAAGTGCTTTTGCCAGAGTCGGTATGTTTCTTTTACCTCTGCGTGGCTATAAACATAGAAGCTCTCTTCGCGAAGTCCGGAGGAGCGAATGGTGCTTTGAACGGCTGGGATCCATCGGGTGATTGGGCGTAGAGAGCCCAGCGTGCCCAAGTTGTAATACACATAACATTCGAAAAAAGTTTCAAAACTTTCAACGATTCCAACGGAGTCAGATTAGGCCTCAAAAAAGCCCGTTTTCTATGCGCAGGCGAAGTCAGCTTTCTCGACGGATCCGATACCATTCTTGTGTACCCAAATCCAAAAAGCTCAAAAAAACTACGAGAAAACTCGTCGGCAGGTTGTCAGGTTTTAGGCACTTTTTCAAAATCTTTATTTACAAACTAGGGGGTATACCCCCCCGCTACATTTTGCTAAATTGCCTGTTGAAAAAGTTTTGATTCTTTGATCAGATCAGTGTGGCTAAAAGTAGCCGGAAAACAGCAAATACTCTTTTTTTCTGAAATGCCCTGACGACGTTTCGCCGTTGGCTTTTAAGATACCTCATTCGCATTCTAGTGATGTTTTTGAAAATAGTGAAATTCTTACCACATAGAAGAAAAATGTGTACTTAGCTTGCTTGGCAGGTTATAACTCTTTCCTATCGTTTGAAAAGTACGCAAGGGCCAATGATTCAGCCTTGAAGCTTATAAGATGATGATACCCTCTATCGAGTGGGGGTAACCCACACCAAAAAGCATAAAAATTATAAAATAATAAGAATATACACTGTATCCTAGAGTTAACTCTGCGAGTAACTCCGTGTAGCTATATTAAGAAGGCAACTTGGGCTGTTGAGGCCCTAAGATCTTAGGGCCCTTGGAATTTTCGGTGGCTGGGCCAAAAGTTCCCGCTTAATATAGCTACACGCACTAAGCTGAAAGGATCTATTGGCTATAAAATTCTAAAAATAATAGAATAGTCTTCTTTATCGTAACGAAGTCAAAGCCAAGTAAGCCCCTAAAAATTGACAGATATATGGTGAGAGGTACATGTACAAAAATGGACCTACGAAGTTACTTCCGGTCTCACAAGATCTATTTCTCTGACAAACGGACACGGCCACTGAGCATCGTTATTGTCAATGGTACCAAATCCATTGTCAAGACATGCTACAAGGAAGTTGTCAAGCTTACAGACTATATCCCTTGGGTAGAGTCTTATTCGAAGGCATCTCCGAACGCGGGAGTTCAACATTACATAAATCTGTGTCAAGAGCTCCAAAAGAAAGGGTTGGTTGTGAGCGATCAAGTTGTATGCGGACCATCTTACTTTGGTATGAATGGCCCGTTTTCACAAACAGTTCTTTCAAACAAAGGATCTGGGTATGTAAGCATTATAATCAATATAAGTTTGGCTCTATTCAATTACCATTGGGCTAAGCATGCGGACTTTATCATATATTGTTATGGTCCGAATAAAACGTACATTCGTGAACCGCAACATGGAATAATGACACAATTGTGTACTTTTCCCACGATCAAAGAGGCTGCTGTCGTCAAGATTCAAAGAGCATGGCGAGCCCGATGCGCGCGAAGCGCACGAGGTTCCCGTATAAGTTTGTATCTTCAACACATTTCAATGCAGTTACACAACACACAATGGTGACCCGTTACATGATTGAACATTTTGGGGCCCCAAAAATACTTCTTTTGCACATCATGCATTTACTTGCTGGTCTCCTCGGCATCGCTGGCATCGCTGGCCTCGTCGGCCGCATTGTTTGACGTCTCGGACTTGTCAGACTTGTCTGACTCACTGTCAGTCTTCGTGACGTTCTTGGCCTTCACGGCCTTCTTCTCCTTCGGAGGCAGAGAGTCCGACACCATCTTCCAAACAATCGAGTACAAATGCTTACGCAGACCCGAATGCTCAATCTTGTGATCATTCGTGAGAATAGTCTTTGTGGCACTAGTGCACTTCTGATAGTTAGTAGGCTTGTTGGAGGCCAACTTATCGAAAACATCCTTTGAAATAGAATCAATATCTGTCTCATCAATAAGTTCGTCCAAAGCGGCCTTCTCATCCTCCTTTGCCTTGTTGCGCTTCTCGAGAATCGCCTCTGCCTTCTGAGCAATCTCAGCTTCCTTGACCTTTGCATTGACAGCATCGCTCTTCTTGAGCTTAGCCGGCTTCTCGGCCGCATCGGGCTCAGTGGCCTTATCGGCCTTATCGGCCTTGACGGCCTTATCGGCCTTGACGGCCTCCTTCTTGGGCTTCTTAGCGATCAACTCGGGGCTATCCTCCTTAAGAGAAACCCATGCCGCGCTGCAAGCAGCCGAAATAGCATCCTTGTCCTCAATATTCGCATTCTTCAATGCCTTCGTGCATACACTACGCACCTTCTGGAACGTATATAGCTCGGCGCCATCTGTGTCTGACTTGAAGCCAGCCTTGAGCGCATCGTAAGCGAGGTTGTTCGCGACAGTGGCCATTGTATTCGGCTGTATCGAGATGATCTTTTGGGACTAATTTAATGGTTCCATCAATTTTTTGGATTCCGGAAAAATTGACAAAATACGAAGAGAAGGGCACTTACAAAGCAAGCGGCACAATGGCCGCGATCATGCAGTTCGGATCATTTGAGCCCTACACGCCCTACGGCGCCCCTAACTACGAGTTAGACACGGGCAAGTATGTCATGTGCACCCCTGATGATATTCAGGATAAGTACGCAATCGATGTGAACGCTATGATCAGCGACATGGGCGAGCTGGGCAATTCTGATAAGATCGGAATTCTTCACGACCGCCGCAACAACATCATGGTGCTGGCATGTGATGCCGGCGTGGACATTCCTATCATGGGGGCGCGCTACATGGACCTCGACAACACGTCGCGGCACATCATGCTGAAGCCGAACCGCGGTGTCGTGGTGCTTGCTCCGTGGTTTCGCACAAAGTTTAGCGAGTACGAGCGTGAGGTGAAAGGAACCAAAGATTACCTGCCCAAGGACAAGAAGGCCAAGATCGTCAACGATTTTGTCTTCAGTACAGGTGGCTACTTTGTGTCCTCATACGAGACTCTGAAGGTCTGGTATGATGACATCAAAACATATCATTCAGGTTATTCCTGCTATGATATCTGCTTGCAGCACACATTCAGGAGCTGGTCTGGCCAAAACGTTCAGAAAACGATTCGCATCGTTCGAAGCCCAAACATGGAGCTTCACAAGGTGGACGCCCAGACCAGCGAGAAGTACTATCTCTACACGGGGATCAAAGCGTAGTGTAGCGAAGAGAGGGAGGGGTATTTTGGGGGTCTAAAAAATTGACAAAAACAAGAAGATAAAACTATGAATTAGCAAAATGTGTATACCTCAAGGTTGCCAAACCGTTTCGGTGAGCCTCGGGCAATACAAAGAGACCTTTGCATTTCTTGTTGAAATCGCTCTTGAAAATGCACATAACCATAAGATATGGAGCCATTTTGACAAAATCCTATCGTCGATGAGTAGGGATATAGAAAATGCTAATTCAAGGTCCTACGAAAACTCGAAGTATTCAAATGCTCTAAAGCATTTCCAGAATATGAAAGCAATGCTCGATTGTAGAGCATCTAATGATTATTTTTAGAAAGAATGCGGTCCTAGTGGGATTTTGGGGCCGTAGGACCGCAAGGCCGCCTACTTGCCAACTCGTAGATCGCCGAGGGTCGTCGTGCATCGCATTGGGACTTGGTCATTTACACCATAATAGATGTCAAACGAGCCATCTTCGCGGCGCACAAGGCCTGATACAAACTCAATGCCCCAATGCGATATCCAAAAAGGTGCCGATATGAACGTGATCGCTGCGCGTTCCATATCCATCTCTATCCAATGGTGATAATACGACAATTGGGTAACATGCCGAGCATTGTCATTAAAGATAATGTCATGAACGATGTAACCCCAAGTATTGCCGTACAAGTGCACCGGGCTCGTGGATCCCCGAAGGCCGCCTTGGCCACCGGCGATGTCTTTTAGAAATTGAATAGTGAACTCGTCCTTGCGGTTCTCGTTATCCTCGTTGTCGACTTGGTATATCTTCATGCGCAACGCATCAAGAAGGCACACACGACTGTTCCAAATGAACGGACATACATTCTTAATGGGACGCTCTCCAAAATCCAAGGCTTGAAGATGCTCAATCTTTTTCAGATCCTTATCAAAGAATCCCATGAGTATTTCGCTGTTCATGTTCTTTGTGCCATGAATCGACGTTGCCGTAAACAAAATGCGCCCATCAGGGCCCTCAATGATTCGAAGATCTTCAAGCCCGCGATACAAGCTTAACGTCGGCTCTAGCAAAGTAGGATCGTAAGGAATGGTGTGCATCTTGCTCTCTTTGGTGTCATAGATCAGAATGTGGTTTACTTGCGCGGATTCGCAAGATTCGATACAGCGAATGTATATGTACCGCAAGGTCGCACTCGGATTCAGAAGGACACTATTCTTCGGGTATGACTCTTTTTTAATCAGCACTCCCTTAGTGCCGGGTAGTTGGCGAATGTATAAAGGCATGGCCGGTAGAGGCAGCGGCGGGAACGGTATATTGACTTTGTAAGACGTCTTTAAACCCGAAAAATTGACTATGCGGGAGGAACATCGCTCATGTAACATATCGAACAATGTTAAAAACCCGCACACTAGAGACCACGAGGCCCGCAAGACCGGCGAGAACTACTCGGGAAATAAAAATTGTCCCAAGGTTCGTGCAAGAGCAAACACTTCGCGAAGATCAAAACATCGAGGTAGCATACAGGCTTGCCTTTGTGTATTCGCTTCTACGGGAGGACGAAGTCCCAAAGTTTATTGATTCCGAGATCGATCGTGTTTTTCCGAAGGAATAATGAGCAACCTCGAACGCCTCGATGCAGCCATTGTTGCTTTAATGAAAAAGGACATTCAAAAGTCATCGCACTACCTTCGTGTAAGGATAGAGGAATGCGTTAATTGCATCACGACCGTTGAAGATAGGACGTTTCTCATTGAGATCATTTATAAGTCTTTAATGAATATCGACTACGTATGTGATCCCGTGATGGACATTTCTTATGAAGAGCACGTTGTTGCTGTGAAAGACGCGATGTTTTATGTACACTACTATATGATGACTTTTGAGAAGAATTTGGTTGTTAATACGGATATGCTCGAAATCACATTGACCTTTGCGTTGAGTGACTTCTTGAAGCAATCATTCGAGCGTTGCCTTCGCAAGGTAAACATGGTAATTGAGACATAGGGCCGCAGGGCCTGGGTTCGTGCCTTTTTGGGGACCCCAAAACTAACAATACTTGACTTTCCTTACTATTTTTTATTTCCTATTTCTTCTTGGTTGCCGTCGTGGCACGCTTGCGAATGCCGGTCCCCGTACCGCGCTTTATAGAAGCATTAGAGTCGGCATCGATCTCTGCAATGGTCTCATCGCGGTATGCATCCCATGCAACCCGGAGTGCCTCGAGTTCTTGCGTCCACAAAGTTGTGATGGGCGTGCCCTTGAGATCTTCGATGCGCGCCGCGATCTTGGCCGCATCCGTCTCCAAAGCAATCTTGCGCTCCTTTGTGAGTTGCTTGATCGGGAGGTTCGTAAGATAGTTGTAGGCGCCGTGCTCCGGTGTGGTATCAAAGGTCGGGTAGCCTGCAGTCGCGAGGTCCGCATGCACATCTGCCTCATCACGGTTCATGATCACGAATTCACCCTCTATGATCGCCCGAATAAAACGCACCTTGGCCGAAAGAACCGCATGATCGTGCTCAAGCTTCTGAAGCTGGTGCTCCTTGCGATCGCGGTACGTTCGCAACCGTAGGCACGTCCAATCCATAATGAGCTCTTGTGTGGTGTTGAACTTGCGGATGGGCGCTTTGTCGGCAGGGAAAAGGTGCATGTTGCTGAGAGACAAGCCCTTCGTCGTCGCCAAGCCAAACTCGGAATCTACCTTTTTCCCCTTCTCAAGCTTCTCTCGAGCACCAGGGTACAGTATGAGCTTGAATCGCACATTCTTCGTGGTGCTGTGATTCTCAAAGTCCTTCAAGATCGTCGATCCCTTCGTCAACTTCTCAACAAGATCTTCCTTGAAATTATCCGTCCACATGCCCACGGGAAGCTCGCTCACCATGAGCGTCTGATCGTCGACGAATTCATATACACCGCGGCTCTGGAAAGATTTGGCAGCAGCCTTTGTGATAGAGCCCTTGAAGCCCAGGTACCAAGGGCGAATATCCTTGATTGGCGTACGGCGAACGGCCGCATAAGCACCCGGAAGATCGTCCGCATGTTCGCTTGCAGCCGCAGAAAGGGTCATACAAATATCGATGATGTCCGATGGATTGTGGCAAGGAATATTGGTGCTAAAGCCAGTACCGATACCCGCCATGCCATTCACAAGCGCAAGAGGAATAACGGGCACATAGTACTCGGGCTCAATCGGCGACCCATCATCCTCTTGTGTCCGCAAGACTGGAATGTCCTCTTCGCGAAATAGAAGGCGCGCAAGCTCTGATAGCCGCGTGAAAATGTACCTAGGGGAAGCCGCATCATTGCCACCGCTCAGCCGCGTGCCAAACTGGCCCTCGGGGACGAGCAAAGGAATGTTGTTAGCTCCGACAAAGTTCTGCGCCATCCCGACGATCGCGCCGAAGAGCGATGCCTCACCATGATGGTACGCGGCCGTCTCGGACACATAGCCGCCGAGCTGGGCCACCTTAATTTCATTCGTAAATAGGCGCCTTTTGAAGCACGCATACAAAATCTTGCGCTGGGATTCTTTGAGGCCATCTCCAAGGTGACCGATCGAGCGCTCGATGTCGCGATTGGAAAAGTGGATCAGGTCCTTGTGAATAAACTCCTCATATGGCACCTTCTCGGCGGTGTGATCAAGGATTTTCGTGCGATCGTATGTCATGAGCCATTCCTTTCGGTTATCAGCTCGCTTTTTGTTGAAAGCAAGATCCAATGCATTGTCGGACGCCGCATCCGTATAGGTATATGTCACTTTCTTCATCTCCGTAAAATAGTGCTTCGCGTCGTTCTCTGTTGAAGAGCCGAGTCCCTTGAGATACACGGCCTTGAGTCCCGTCATATCGCCACCGCGAAGGGCTAGCCATGCCTCGAAATCATTGAGATTATAGAAGTATTCGGCATTCGCCGTCTTCGCCGTCTTTGCGGCCTTGCCCGTCTTTGTTACTTTCATAATAGGCGTCTGCATGCTCACTAAGAACCCTTCCTTGCGAACGAGACTAGGCCACAGCGCTTGGAAGAAGTTGAAGAGCAGACCTTTGATATGAGATCCGTCGTGATCTGCATCGCACATTATCATGATCTGGCCATAGCGTAGCGCACTCAAGTCATCGTACGTTTTTCCGTTCTCCAAGCCCAGGATCTTCTTGAGCGCTGTAATCTCGGCATTTGCAGAAATCTTGGCGACCGTGTGATCGAGTACATTGAGAATCTTGCCCTTGAGAGGAAATACACCGAATTTTTCGCGCCCGATCACCGAAAGGCCCGAAATGGCGAGAGAGCGCGCCGAATCTCCTTCGGTCAAAATGAGCGTGGTTTCTTTCGAATTCTTGGTGCCGGCCCATTGCGCATCATCTAGCTTAGGAACTAGGACGCGATTCGTCTTTTTGCCATCTGTCTTAGTTGCTTGCTTGGTCTCGTGAAACTCGGTGAGGCTCACGGCCTTTTCGCAGATGCCGGTCTTGAATAGCTTGTCAAAAAACTTGTCCGATAGCTCGCACTTGGAGCCGAATTTGGACACAGGCGATGTGAGCGTCTCCTTTGTCTGGCTATCGAAGGTCGGATCCCTTATGAGGCACTTAATGAAAACCATGAGATTGTCGCGCAGATGTTGCGGCTTGACTTCCTTCTTTTTCTTTGCTGTCACGATCTCGGCGAGCTTCTTTGTGATTTGGTTCGTAATATAGTCGACATGCTTGCCGCCGCGGAGGGTCGTGATCCCATTGACGAAAGAAACATGCTCGAAGCACGCCGAATCCGAGTACGTTGCAACCACTTCCCATCGATCACCGACGGCTTCGTGCACACGCGGATGATCGGCTTTGGAGCCAAGGTAAAGATCGGCATAGCCCTCGAATGATTTGAAAGCTAGCTTCTCGCCATTGAAGTACACTGATACTGTCGGATCCGTGGTGGCACATGCGTCCATGGCACGTTTGCGAAAGAGCGCGAACATGTCATCGGTGATGCCCTCGAGACCGAAGCGCGCATAGTCGGGAAGGAAGGTGATATGAACATAGGGATTCTTAGTGCATTTGGTGATTGAGGGCTTATCGGGGATCTTCATGTTATCGTGAAATACTTGGGTATAGCGTTTTAGTGCGACATTGTCGACGACATCGACCTCGAATCGCTTTGAATAAATGCTCGTTGCCTTGGCGCCGATGCCGTGCGTGCCTCCGACCAATCGCTCTTCGTCTTTGCCATAGTTCGCAGAAGTCAATAGATTGCCGAAGACGAGTTCGGGAACATAGATGCCATGTTCAGGTGCTATTTTAACCGGAATGCCCATGCCATCATTGAAGACGTCGATAACACCTGTCTCTTTGTTGACTTGGATCTTGATATTTTTTACCGGGTACGCGGCAAGTGTACCATCTGGGCCCGCGGTTTTTAGGCGCATCGCGGAGTCCTGAGCATTCGTGAGAATTTCGTCGTAGATCTTAAGGAGACCAGGGACATAGTTGACAAGCTTCTTGGTCATACGGCTTGTGGCATCATCAAATACGTAGGTCTCAATGGGTGTAGCATCAATCGAGCCAATGTACATGCCCGGAAGCTCATAAATATGCTCACGGAGATCATGTTTCTTGTACTTGGTGACGTCCATTCTCTTGTAAATATCTGTTTTCACATCTTTAAATGAAAATGTAACTTTTCAATTTTTCTAGATGGCGCCCAATGCACGGAGGGCACTCATGACTTCTGATGCGACAGCTTGTACTGACTTCGGGCCGGCACCGGACCCGTCAACATCAATGCAAATAACGGGCATTCCGATAGCAACGGCGTGCATGTAGGCTCGCTCGTGAAAGTCGTGAAGGAGGGCAAGGTAGGTCTGAGTGATCTTGTTTTCGCTATTGCGCGATCGGGTGGCAATGCGCTTGTAGCACTTACGGGGGTCAGAGCGAAGGTAAATGTAACCTTGAGGCGACCACATACTGTCGCTGCGTTGGTACATTTCAATGATAGCCTGGTATTCGTGCTCGCGCATGTTGCTACGTTGGATCGGGACAAACACATGGCGTTGAAAGTGAGGTGAGCGCTCCATGACAATATTAGCACCGGGCTTTTCTTGGATCCAGCATCGATCGAGCCAGATGCGCGTTTGGAGTTCGAATGCACCCTTTTGGTTAAGGTAAAGGCGTTCAAGGAACGGTTGCCATTTTTGCACGGGCTCAAGATCAATGGAGACGCCAAAGTTGTTGTGGATGTATTCGAGCACAGTCGTTTTCCCGCACCCGATAGAGCCATCTAGGCTAAATATCGGCATGGTAGCACCGATGATCACGGGTTAATATAGCAACTCATAAAATCTTTAAGTAAAAATTGACTGCAATTAGATGTTATGGTATTAAAAAGAATGTCTCTTACCGCTTTCATTAATGAAGCAAAAGCCGCACACACAATAGAGAACATAAACAAAATAAGAACGATATGTTTGTCTTTGAAAAAGGAGCAAAGCGATGACGATGAGTCCAACGATGAGGAAAACATAAAATACGGTACCGATTATGGTCTATGGGCCGAAGTAAGTAAGAATGTGTACATTACCTATGAGATTATGCAAGCATTCCCTGATATCCCATGGGATGTTTTTTTTCTCGGTTATAATCCGTATTTAACATGGGATTTTGTGAAGAAACTAATAAATAAACGTTGGGACTGGGGCCATTTGAGTCAAAATAAATGCATAACTTGGAATATTGTACAAGCACATCGGGATAAGCCATGGTGTTTGTATAACCTAAGCGATAACTTGAATATTACATGGGATATTGTACAAGCAAATCCAAAAGAGCAATGGCAGTTTTACTATATATGCAGAAAAAGGTGCATTTCATGGGAAAACATACTAAAACATCCAAGCGATAAATGTGATTGGGGGAGCTTGAGTGCAAACCCGAATATAACATGGGAAATCGTTCAAGCAAATCCGGATAAGCCATGGTGTTTTAATAACTTACTATGCAAAAATCCGAGTATATCATTAGATGTAGTTGTGACAGAGCTTCATAGGATATGTTGTAAAGAACATTGCTATTGGACTTATTTAAGTGAAAAATGTGAAATACCTTGGAATATAATTCATGCTAATCTTGATAAACCGTGGAATTGGGAGATCATCAGTCGACAAAAACCTATAACGTGGGATATTGTACAAGCATATCCAACATTACCATGGGATTGGCGGTCTTTAAGTAAAAACCCAAATATTACTTGGAAAATAGTGAATGCAAATTTAGAAAAGCCATGGAATTGGGAAGCAATATTTGCAAATACAATCATGACATGGGATATTATTCAAGCAAATCCGGGTATGTGCAAACATGAGAGAATTTACAGTTTATCTCGAAACCCAAATATAACATGGGATGTCGTAAAAGCAAACCCTAGCATGTACTGGTGCTGGGCAATTTTAAGTAAAAATATAAATATCACAATTGATATTGTACTTCAAAACTTGGATTATCCCTGGTGTCTTGAGGGGTTAAGCAAAAATCAAAATTTTACACATTTTTCGTTACCTACCCGTGAAATTGAGGCGCTCGCACAGCGCTTTAGTGCCGCGCGGATAATACAAAGAGCCTTTCGGACGTGTATTTGCAATCCTACTTATTCGTTGTGCCGGAATCGATTACAACGAGAATTTGAGTCCTTGGATATGAAGTAGTTTTCAAAGAACTTTTTGGGTTTTTATTCAAAAAATTGACTTACAATACATGGTTGAAAGGTAAGCAGCAAAATGTCGCTCATAGCGTTCATCAATGAACGAAAGGATGCTTTCTTAAATGAAAATATAAGAAAGTACATTGCAGATGTTAAAAATCTAAAACTAGATGATGATGATGATATAGACGTTGACTGGGCGTATGTAAGTAATAATAGGTATAAAGCATGGGATGTTGTAGAAGAAAACATACACGAACCGTGGAATTGGAATATGTTATGCAACATTGATCAAAACATCAAGGATCCACAGTATGTTCGTATACATAACTTATACGGATGCGATTGGAAATTGTTAGAATTAAGTGAAAAAAAATGTGTTGAAATTGTTCGAGCCAACCCGGATAAGCCATGGGATTGGAGTGCGTTAAGTCGCAATCCAAACGTAACATGGGACATTATTCAAGCCAATCTTGATAAGCCATGGTATTGGTACTCTTTAAGTGGCAATGCGAACATAACATGGGACATCGTACAAGCCAACCTGGATAAGCCATGGTCATGGTGGAGTTTAAGTGGAAACCCAAATATAACATGGGATATCGTAAAAGCAAACCCGGATAAGCCATGGAATTGGCAAACCTTAGGTAGCAACGTCAACATAACCTGGGAAATCTTGCAAGCGAACCGGGATCGGCCATGGAATTGGAGGCATATAAGTTTGTACAACCCAAACATTACATTTGATATCATTCTAGCATCTCCGCCCTCCATCCCTTGGGATTGGAGACAATTAAGTTCACATGAGTTGTTAACGTGTGATATCATTCAAGCAAATATCAGAGAGCTATGGGATTGGGAAGAAATCAGCGAACACAAGTGCATTACATGGGACATTGTCAAAGCAAACCTAGATAAGCCATGGGATTGGTGTAAGCTAAGTGCAAAATCAATCATTACATGGGAAATTATTCAAGCTTACCCAAATAAACCATGGGATCTGTATGCTTTTTGTTCAAATTCAAACATCAATGTAGAATTCTTAAAAGAAAATCTAGATAAGGAATTGGATTGGTTTAGGTTAAGTTACAACAAGTGTATCACATGGGAAATTGTCTTGGCAAAACGGGAAAAACCATGGATGTGGGAAGGATTAAGTTCGAATCCAAATATAACATGGGACATTGTTCAAAATGACTGGTATCAACCATGGAGTTGGTATGGATTAAGTCGCAATCCAAACATAACGTGGGATATTATAGAAGATAACATAGATGAATCATGGGATTGGGAGGAACTAAGTCTTCATGCATGCATTACATGGGATATTGTTCAAGACAACCCTGATTTACCATGGAATTGGGGATCATTGAGTAGAAACTCCAATATTGTGCCTTATGCCATGTCTTGCCATGACATAGAGTATCTTGCACGCCGCTTTAGAGCCGCGCGGATCATACAACGAGCCTTTCGACTGGCGATTGTGAACCCGGAGTACAATATGTGCCGCAATCGCTTGATCCGAGAGTTTGAGTGCCTTCATAATAATGAGGCAAATGCATTGTAGTTTACGGGACTTTTTGGGGTCAAAAAAATGACAAGTTCACAGGAAAATACGTTCAACTAACAATGTCGCTCACAACTTTTATTAATGAGGCTAGAGCTAATAATACAATTTTACATTTTAATAGAGTGAAAACTCTTCGTGTTTTAGATAGAATGTATGACGATTCAAGTGACGACTCAGAAGAAGACAATGATGAAGAACTATGGATAAACATTTGCAAAAATATGTATATTACATATGATATCATTCAAACAAACCCCGATATTCCGTGGGATTGGTTTTTTATTAGTTTAAATAAAACGATCACTTGGGATCTCGTGGAAAAGACTCAAGATAAACCATGGCATTGGAATATTTTAAGTCGCAGAGCTTGTGTCACATGGGATATCGTCCAAGCAAATAGACATTTGCCATGGGATTGGGAAGGGTTGAGTCGAAACCCAAACATAACATGGGACATAGTACAAGCAAATCCAAACGAGCAATGGTCGTTTGCTTATATGTGTAGTAAAAAATCCGTCACGTGGGATGATGTTCAAAGATCTCCGAGCGATAATTGCGATTGGATGGCTTTGAGCCGAAACCCGAATATTACTTGGGATATCATACAAGCAAATTTGGACAAGCCATGGTGTTTTGTATCCATTATATGTTTGAACCCGAGTACACCATTAGGTGTTGTTATTGCAAATCTTCACAAGCTGCCTAAAAATGAAGGTCGAGATTTATGTCTTCTTCACGATATACCATGGTACAGCATTCAAGCTCATCTAGATAAGCCATGGAATTGGGAGCTAATAAGTAAGAGCAAGAACATAACATGGA